>Ga0180899_1098_pt1 | contig 64729 bp, 63 predicted proteins | sample Deesub1362A_J573_FD_124278 | JGI IMG/M metagenome (GOLD analysis project Ga0180899, IMG submission 124278) | Desulfarculaceae bacterium JdFR-97 | reverse complement strand
CAGCAGTTCGTCCTACATTTTGTCGGGGATTTTAGACTCTATAACCAAAAAAATCAATCAGTTGGACGAATAGCAATCCCTAGAAGTGTCAAAGTTGAGTATTAAAAATGAACCTGTTCCGCATCCGATATCAAGTATCTCCATACCGGGTTTTACATAGGTCTGAATGATCTGTTTTCTGATCTTTTTTGCATGGCCGCCAGACAAAATATTAATACCAGTATCATATCGTTCNGGACGACTTTCGAGTATCTTCATGAAAATGTAAGAAAACATATTTGTTGTTTCATCCTCGTCGGCTTAAATTTCGCCCATCTGTTATAAAANATCATTACCCATATTTTTCTTAATCCGGTAGATAAACACAACTGTTCTTACCCATACCTCACACACAGTTCATTGATTGCAACGCTTCTTCGGTTTCAGTGGGATGTTTGGTTAGCCTCACTGAGAGATTGACAGGACAAAATCCAGCTTTAAATGTTCAAAATGGAACAATTATCGCAAAATTATCCGACCTGCCGTTTCCTCAAGCGAAACGGAGGGACTCAACTACGATTCCGCTGGAATGGACACGGAGGGCAGATATTCATCAAAAGGGTGGGCCGCCATAAGCCCCCCTCTGAATTTAGATAGAAGCCCTCGAAGATGTCAAGGAAAAAATGCCCGGCGGGGATAAGAAAAGCACCGACTGGAACAGCTCTAGCGGGAGCGGGCCTTGTAAACCGCTGTTGATCCCGCCTTCCACCTCATGGAGCAGTTGAAAGGATGAGACCCTTGAAAAGCTATTTCCATTTTGCAAGACTCAACCATCCAAGAGCCCGCTGACAGGTCGGTGCTCGAGTGAATGCTGTTTCTCATATGCACAACTATTTGATATAATATCCAGAAACTCTCCAATTCCCATCTATGTCCAGCATGGGAGTGACTGTTTCAATGGCCGGTCTTTTGTTTTTAAATGATGTTTCAAATTGAATGACAACATACTCACAATCCGGAGCACCTGGCAAAGATTTCCTGTACGTTTTTGATTTTAGTTCTCTGGAAAGCACTTTGCCGAGTGGCTTCCTGAAAGCAGTCAGCGTTCGCTCCCATTTTTCTTTTGTTATTGCATTTTTAAAATACACCGCCGCTATCTTCCAACTGTCCCCGTATTTCCCTTCGTCAATAAGTGCCAGCCACGCTTTCGCTGCTTCCACGGCTTTCTCTTCTTTTTCCCCACTTGCCCTCAAGTTATATGGCAAGGCAAGTCACAAGCCCAAAACCGCCATTCCAATCAGCGCATATATCTTTATGCCCTTCATTTGATTTCCTCTGTTTCGTCTTTTTCGGCATTTCTCCGGGCTCCACGCTCTTCGCTCCATGCTAGTACGGCTTGCGCGCCATGGGCCGTACAAAGGGCACCTCCTGTGGGGCCAGATATTTTCAACGTAGCCCTAAACCTATGGCAACTCCTTCTCCATACGCTTTGTCGGCCTTATAAAAATGAGTGACCATCTTTTCCTGTATTTCTTTGGGAACATTTTTGAGACTGGCAACAATGTTGGCGATAAGTCTTACTTGTTCATCTGAAGACATCAGGCGAAAAAGGTCCCCTGGCTGGATATAGTCATCATCACCCCCCCTTCTTTGTTCATAACGGTCCGCATCTCCTGAAATTTTCAAAGGCGGCTCTTTGTAAGACGGATCTTCTTTGGGGCCGTCAAAACTATTCGGTCCATAATTCACTGAAGCACCACCATTGTCACCGAAACACATAAAACCATCGCGTTGGTAGTTGTTTGCTTCCGTTGCTCGCGGACGATTGATTGGAAGCTGTTCGTAGTTTACTCCCAGCCGATACCGATGTGCGTCCGCATATGAAAAAATGCGGGCCTGAAGCATTTTGTCTGGAGAAAAGGAGATACCCGGCACAACGTTAGCCGGCGAAAAGGCAGACTGTTCTACTTCAGCAAAATAGTTTACCGGATTGCGGTTCATCTCTAATATCCCCACTTCGATCAAAGGATAATCCTTATGCGGCCAAACTTTAGTCAAATCAAACGGATTCCAGCGATAGTTTTCCGCCTCGGCCTCCGGCATTATCTGTACATAGAACGTCCATCTAGGATAATCGCCGTTCTCGATAGCTTCAAACAGCATCCGCGTATGGTAGTCGGGATCTTCTCCGGCAATTCTGCTTGCCTCATCCGGCATCATATTCCGAATTCCCTGTTGGGTCTTGAAATGAAACTTCACCCAGAAACGTTCATTATCTACGTTGATAAAACTGTATGTATGACTTCCAAAACCGTTCATAAAGGGAATACCCTTGGGAATGCCGCGATCCGAAAACAGAATGGTCACCTGATGCAATGATTCCGGAACCAATGACCAAAAATCCCACCACATAATCTCTGACCGGAGGTTCGTCTGCGGCATACGTTTTTGAGTATGGATGAAATCGGGGAATTTCATTGCATCCCGTATAAAAAATACGGGCGTGTTGTTACCTACCATATCCCAGTTGCCTTCTTCCGTGTAAAATTTCAAGGCAAAGCCCCTCACATCCCGAACCGTATCAGCCGAACCCTTTTCACCCGCCACAGTGGAAAAACGTCCAAAGACATCGGTTTCTTTTCCTATTTCCGAAAAGAGTTTGGCTTTTGTGTATTGGGTGATATCGTTACTTACGGTAAATGTTCCATGGGCGCCTGCCGCTTTGGCGTGCACGACACGCTCCGGAATACGTTCACGGTGAAAATGGGCCAGCTTGTTAAGGAGTAGGTGGTCTTGCATCAAAGTCGGACCTCGTTCTCCTGCAGTTAGAGAATTCTGACTGTCGCTGACGGGTATTCCTGCTGCTGTGGTCAAGGTTTTGTGCTTGCTCATTTTTTCCTTTCTCCTCGGTTGATAGTTCCTTCTTCTTTAATGGGTAACTCCCAAGCAAGCCATTGGTTTGCTTACTGGGACTGGAAATGGTTTGCTTTTTCAGGAGGGTTTGAATAGTCCTTTCTTAAAGGCTTGATAGCTGGTTTAAAAAGGAGGAACATGTCGGATCTTGGTAGTTTGACACATTTCCGGTGTGTTTGCAAATATCATATGGTTTTCGTTCCGAAGTAATGGTGCCGCCGTTCGAGACAACGGTTTTTCTCGTGAACTTAATCATAGGTGCAACCCATTGAGCTGCAATTCGAAAATACAATATCCGGGGAGACCCTTTCAGCTCAAGAATCTTCTTGACAGCTCGGGCTTGGTCAAGTAAGAAAAACCGCGTGTGGGTTCACGGCTGACCCTCACACGTCCGGCTCACGGCAGGCCGGGACCCGGATCCACGGCTGGTCCACCCTCTTTTTCCTTAAATTTTCAGACTCAACCGCGCTTGCTGTTCTACGGAAAGAGTAAGTCATGTCCCAAAGGCCCTGCATCCTGATCGCCGAAGATGACCTCGGTCCTCGCGAGGCCCTCAGGTTTCTCCTCAAGGACGACTATCGTCTGATCTTCGCCGAAGACGGGAGGGAGGCCCTAGCCCGCGTTCATCAAGACACTCCCGACCTGATCCTCATGGACATCCGCATGCCCTACCTGGACGGGTGGGAGGCCATACGACAATTGCGCAATGAGGGAATCTCGGCGCCCATCATCGTGATCACCGGCTTTCCCGACCCCGCCGACAAGGAGAAGATCAAAGAGCTCTCAGTAAAGGCCTATCTGTCCAAGCCTTTCGATCTCCTGCGTCTCCAAGAGCTCATCCGATCGACCCTTGAAGGGGTCAATTGAGATCTCCCCCTGCTGCTGAACCGCCTTCGGGGATTCACCACCGAGGCCTGCGCTCCAATTCATCCACCCCGAGGATCGGGAGACGGCGGAGCGACGCATCATTGACCTGGAGCAGAAGTGTGCCGGACCATGTGACTGGAGCCTAACTAATGAAGCGAAGTTTCGGGGCTTATCGATGATTCTGATGGGATAGACACAGAAGGGACAGTAAAAGGATNACTGATTCTGGTAAGGCAAATCTGACAATTTTCTGTTTGGATCTATACTCCTTTCACACTCATCCAGCCACTTATTAATCTCATCAATTGTGAGTGGCTTCCTGAATATCTGGCAATTAAGGTTTTTAGCTTGCTTAAGTTCGGNATCTTCCCAACCACCTGACATTATTGCCATGTTTGGAACTTTGCAATTATTTCTTTTCTGGTTTTCTATAAATTCTAACCCTGTCATGTTAGGCATATTGATATCAGTAATAATAATATCACAACAAGGTTGCTGGTGGGGGCATGGGCATTCGCGATCCAAATAAATAGGACAGAAAAGAGGCTCGGAACAAGCTATAACTTCGTATCCTCGACCCTGCAAGACAGAAGACATTAGAGACCTGATCAAGTCATCGTCATCCAAGACAACCGCTCTTAGTCTCATAACAATACCTTCCTACCAAGCCAATGCAAAGTATAGCTTATTTATTAAGCGGCTCTTTCTTTTGTTTAATCATTTTCCCGCATAGATATTGCGTAAATAGCCTAATTTGCTCTATTCAAAAACATTAGCCTTCATTGGCTATACTTTTATTATTCGAGANGAATAGCCCTAAGGAGGAATTATTCAACTGTTTTTANCATAAATCTGAAATAAGATAAAGCAAAATTGTGTCTAATGTCAATGCCTGACCCCATTTCTACCACTATCTTCCCAGAGAGAAGCTTCAAAGGCTGCGGCCAGGAGCNTTACGAACCGCACAGGAAACACTGGGAAAGACACCTCTACTGGNAAGACCCCAGCGTGATTCGAGACTACTATGTGAGGCTTTGCCGAGCTTCCACCTAAGCCNCCCAGGTCTTCCAATTGAGTGTTTATGGGCGTCCAGCCATGCTCTTTCAATTCAACNGCTACCAGATGGAAGGCCACCCCAGGCACTCTGGCAGGACCATTCTGATCACCGTCCACGGTTTCCGATTTCTTCACTATCGGGCTCGATGAACAGCGTAAGCCCGCAGATCCCTCGGACCCGCACGGCTTCCCCCTCGTCAATCGGGGGACCATCTCCCATCACCTCAGCCCGCCACAGCTCCCCGCGCACTCGGACGTAACCCGAAGGAGCCAGCCGATTCACCGCGGTGCCTCGCATGCCTACCATCGAGTTCGTGTCCCTCGAGTCGTAGGCGCGCCAGACAAAGGGGAACAGGATTACGTCCTTGGCTACCCACAGAGCAACGAGGCCCCAGCTCAGCCACGCGGGAAGAGCCACCCACCGCTGAACCACGATCAGGATCACCACCAGCAGAGCCACCCCGGGCACCTGGAGCAGCGCATACTTTATCACCACCCGAGCTGACCAACCCCGCTTATTCATCCGCCCTTGTTACCTCCCCGACTAAAAATTCTTCTTCGGTGTAAACGCTGCAGCTCTTGTCCGTCATCCCACCAAAAAAGGGCGTGGGATCCAGAGAGTGGTGTGCGCAGAAGCGATAAAGGCAGCCCCCGCCATCTCGTTTTCACCATACCAGAAAATTCCCCGCAAATATTTACTACTTTATGAGATAAGTCTCCTTTTTGAATTTGAATAAAAACCCCCTGCCCGGACTTCCCAGACCCCGCCCGCCCCTCCCCGAATAAAGGAATTGACCCTCGGATCTGGAAGCATTTTCATCCCTCAAGGGTGTCACGCCCAGGCGTGACATGGACAGTTAGTTAGTTATGTAATCGGGCCGATTTATTTGATGAACGATTAAGATATCTCAAAAGCCCTCTGTGAGTCTTGAAAACATTAAAAAATATACACATGNTATCGAGAACCCCAATTCCATCTGGAATGAGGATGATCTCGGCGGGTACAAACTTGCNCCCTCGACCATCCGGATAACGGATAGAAGGGAATAAAAAAGTGGAAGGTCCCTTGGAAGGGGCCCGAGGTGGGCCAGCCATGGGCCCGGTGAGGACCACTCGGGAGTCCTCGCCTGCAATTTCAATACAGGAGTCTGTTGATGTCAAGGAAAAAAGCCCGGCTGGGGATCAGGTAAGTCCGGGCTGGGTCGACGCATGATGGTCTGTCCGGCGGGGAAGGATGAGATCCAGTCTTTCCCATCGTTCCCTCTCCAACCGATGGGCCTCCTGAATTTCGACGGGATGGAACCGTACTTTTTCACCCGGAAAGATCTGGGCCAACAGATCGAGGTCCCTGGTGATCACGCAAGCTATCTTGGTGTATCCACCGGTGGTGCCCCGTTCCCTGAGAAGGATGACAGGGGTCCCCTGCCCTGGCACCTGGACCGCTCCCAACGGCGTGGCCTCGCTTACGATGATGGGGCTGTCACGGTGGATGATCCTAGGCCCGTCCAGTCGATAGCCCATGCGGTTCGATTGCGGGGTGACCACATATGAGGAATTCAAAAAGGTATCCAAGCCCTCCGCGGTGAACCGATCCTCCTGGGGTCCCAAGATGACGCGGATCCTCTCCGGGACCTCCCGAGGGACCTGAAATTCATCGGGCAAGATCTCAATCCGAGGCTCGACGGGGTGGCGGACACAGAATGCTGAAAGGACGTCTCCTTTCCTAAGCGGCCTCCCCTTGAAGCCCCCGAACCCCGCGTACACGTAAGTGGATCGACTTCCCAGGACCAAGGGGACATCGATTCCCCCGGAGACGCCCAAGTACGCTCTCATCCCGTAGACACGGCCCCCAAAGGTGATCAGATCATCCTCCCGTACCTCAAACACCGTCCCGGGAGATAAGGGCCTCTGATTGAGCCGTGCTGACAAGTGCGCCCCCGTCAAGCTGACGAGGGTCCTCCTCAGGCATCGGAGCTTGGGGCCGGCGACCGTGATCTCCAACCCCGCTGCGTGGTCCGGATTTCCGAGCAGGCGGTTGGCGGCGACGAGGGAAAACGCATCCATCGCGCCGCTTTCGGCAATGCCCAGAGTCAGATACCCCTCACGGCCCAGGTCCTGAACGGTGGTCAATATACCCGGAGAAAGGACCTCAAATACAGGACTACTCATCTTCCGGATCATATTCTCGCACCTCAACGCCCACCAAAAGGGAATCCGCCTTCCTTTCCAGAACTCGGTATTCCGCCGGGTCGATGGCCCGAAAGGAGACTCGGTCACCCGGTTTAAAGAGAGTGAGCTCCGGATGATCCACCTGGAAAAGGCGCACGGGAGTCCTTCCGATGATTCGCATTCCTCCGGGCGTGGCCCTTGGATAGATGACGGTCTGACCCACGCTGATGGCCACGGAACCTTGAGGGGTGTCGGTCCTGGGTGCCTCCATGAGGGGCACGTGCAAGGGCTCCTGGAGCGGCCCGATGAAGGGACAACCCGGAGTAAAGCCCAACTGAAAGACATAGTAGGGCTCGGATGTGTGAAGAGCGACGATCTGTTCTTTGCTCAATCCAGTGAACTGGCAGATGTATTCCATATCTTGAGCATATTCGCCATCATAGCACACGGGGACAATCAGCAGTCGAGAGGTCTCCGCGGGCATATCGGACAGCTCCGACTGACTCAGAAGCAATTCGATCTCCCGCTTGAGGTCGGAATAATCGACGANGAGAGGATCGTACATCACGGTCAGAGCGGCATAAGTGGGTAGGATGTCCGTTACGCCCTTCAAGGTCCTTTCGTGAAGAATCCGCGATAAATTCCGGACGAGACGGTTGACGGCCAGTGTTCGCTCGTCGCCGAAAGCAATGCGAATGCCACGGTCCCCATTCGGCTTGATCAAAGGGACGGGATAGATCATTATTCGACCTCAACTTGCTTATGGTCGTGACTCAGCAAATATGAAGAATCGTCCTTCTTGATTGACATTGTCCTTGTCTCTACATATACTGGCAGCCAGGATTGAATATCTTTGGAGATTTACATTGTAACTCGGAACAGATTCCATGGCAAACCAACTGTTTCCTTCAGNTAAAACTCCTTTCAACCTTTCCTGAGGAGGCATCCTTGAACTTCTTGTCGATAGACATTCAAAAAGGAGCGGAACGGCTTGTTCGTGAATGTGCAGGAGTCACAAGTGACGAACAAGTTTTGGTTGTAACGGATACGGCCTCCATCAAGTACGGAAATGCCATCATGGCTTCGGCATCGTGCATCACCCCCCAAGTCTCCATGTGCGTGATCCGGACGTACGGGCGGTTGCATGGCCAGAACCCCCCGGCAAGCGTCGGTGCAGCCATGAAGGCGGCCGACGTCGTCTTCCTGGTGACGGAGTGGTCCCTGGCTCATTGCCAGGCCCGGATGGAGGCCAGCCGATCCGGGGTTCGTGTCCTCTCAACGGCGCAACCAGATGACGAGCTGTTTGCGCGCACCATCCCGGAGGCGCCTTTCAAGGAGATGAAGGAGGTCGTCCAGACAGTGAACCGTCTCCTCACCGAGTCGGATGAAGCCCATATCACCACCAAAAAGGGAACGGACCTCTGGCTGGACCTCCGGGGGTGCAGAAATGTCGATCTCGAACACGGATACTGCCTGAAGTCTCCGGAATACCGGGAGGGTTTCGCTGGACCACCGGTTATTGAGGCGAACGTCGCTCCAGTGGAATACAAAGCCCACGGCAAGCTCGTCGTCGACGCCTGTCAGGCCGCGTTGGGTATCCTCGAAAACGAGATCACCCTGATCATCGAGGAGGGAAAGATCGTGGCCGTTCAGGGAGGAAACGAGGCGATGCAGATGGAGGAGATCCTCGAACGTATGGGTGATCCTGGAATCTACTACGTGGCGGAACTCGGGATTGGCCTCAACCCCCGCGCCCGCCTCCGGGGGCGTTTCTACGAAGACGAGAGCATCTACGGGACCGCGCATATCGGGATCGGGAACAACGCCTCGACCATGGGAGGGAATCTCCAGGTAAATGGGCATCTGGATAATATCTTCTGGCGACCGACCATTGAGCTCGACGGAGAGACCATCATGTCCGAGGGACGGCTTGTCTATCCTGGTGCGCCGGAAATCAGAGGATTTTACATCAAATAGGGACCGTTTCAGACACCCAGATACTGCATGAGCCGGGCCTTGTCCAGGTCCTGAATCCGCTCGTTGTACTTTATACTTCCCTTCTCCATGACCATAATTCTTTCGCATACCTCAAGCGCGGTGTCCAGATTCTGCTCTACCAGCAGGACGCTCACCTTTTTCTCCGAGTTCAGCCGTCGGATAGTCGACTTGATCAGGTCCACCATCAAGGGCATCAACCCCTCTGTGGGCTCATCGAGAATCAGCAATTTAGGGCCGGTGATGATGGCCCGGGCTATAGCCAGCATCTGTTGCTCTCCACCGCTGAGGGTCCCCCCTTGTTGTCTCTGTCTCTCCTTCAAGATCGGAAAATAGCTGAAGATCTCCTCCAGCATCTCCTTTTGGATGGGTCCTTTCACCACCGAGGTGGCGATGTTTTCCATAACGGTCAAACGAGGGAAAATCCTTCGACCCTGAGGCACGTATCCGATACCCAGACGAGGGATCCGATGGGGAGGGATGCGCGTGATATCCTGCTCGCGGAAAACAATGCGACCGCGTCGTGGACGATTGAGTCCCATAATGGCGCGAAGGGTCGTGGTCTTGCCGACACCGTTCCGGCCGAGCATCCCGGTCAATTCTCCTTCGTGAACCGCCAGGGAAACTCCCTGCAGGATGTAGCTCTTGCCGTAATAGACGTGGATATCACTAACTTGAAGCATCACACGGACCTGCCCAAGTAGACCTCCTGCACTTTGGGGTGAGACTTGATCTCATCAACCGTACCCTCGCACAGGATCTCGCCATAGTAAAGGACGCATATCCGAGTGGCCAACTCGGTCACCACCTCCATATCGTGTTCGACGATAATGACGTTTCGAATGGATGTCCTCGCAAGCTCTTTTATCCTCTCGGTCATCTCTTTCGTCTCTTTGACGCTCAGGCCCGCGGTCGGTTCGTCCAGCAGAAGGAGTTCCGGGTTGGTGCTCAGTCCGACCAGGATCTCCAGAAGCCTCTGATCCCCATGGGACAAATTGGCCACCGGGTGTCTCGCTTTGTCCTGCAGACCAACCGATTCGATGAGCCTCTCGACGATGTCGATGACCTTTTCGTCCGAATGTGCATGCCGAAAAAAGACGTTTCTCTTGCCGTAACCCGTCTGTGCGGCCAGCCGCAGATTCTCGAACACAGAGAGTTCAGGGAAGAGGCTCGTCTTTTGGAACGTCCTGGAGAGACCGAGACGGCATATCTTGAAAGGGGCCCATCCAGTGATGTCCTCTCCCTTGAAATAGACCTTCCCCGCTGAAGGCTTCAGATTGCCGCAGATGACATTGAAGAAGGTCGTCTTCCCGGCGCCGTTGGGCCCGATGAGCGCCTTGACCTCCCCCTCTCTCAGTTCGAAGTCAACGCCCTTCAGCGCTTGGAGTCCGCCGAAGTTGATTCCAAGATTCTCGGTCTTCAACACAGGAACGTCCATCCTCACCCTCGATCTCTAGGACTTCTGCAAGGCCCTCTCCATCAGAGCGCTTTGTATGGTGCCCAAGATCCCTTTGGGAGCAAGGAGAATGATGATGATCAAAAGCCCACCGACGAGGATGGGGTATATGTTGATCAACCATGAACTGAGGAGATCCTCCGCGTAAACCAGGATGCCAGCCCCGATGAAAGGACCCCACAAGGTCCCTACCCCCCCCACCACGCTCCAGAGAACGGCCTTCCCCGAGAGAATCCAGAAGAATATCTCTGCGTTGGTGTTGTTGTTGAGGATGGGGTACAGGCCGCCCGCAAGGCCAGCGACGGTTCCCGAAAGGGCGAAGGAAATCAGCTTGAGACGAGCGGTATCGTAACCGATCATCTTCGCCCGCTCCTCGTTTTCCTTGACCGCAACGATGGCCCGCCCCAGCGGCGAATCGAAGAACTTGAGCACGAGGAAAAACGCCGTGCCCACGACCCCGAGGATTATATAGTATTTGGTGATAGCGCTCCTCAGGGACACATCCCACGGCCCCAGGGGCAAAGTCCTCAGCCGGATGATTATGCCCTCGTCGCCTCCAGTGAACTCCCGCAGGTTCATGGCCAGCAGAAATAGAATCATGGAGATGACGATGGTGAATACCACGAAATAGTGGCTTGCGAAACGTGTGATGAGCAGACCGACGAGTATGGAAAATACCAATGAGACAAGGATGGCCGCGAGCAGTCCCCCCCAGAGGTTGACATGCAGATGGTACACCGCTAGGACGAACCCGTAACTCCCCATCCCGAAGAAGGAGGACATCCCGAAGTTGAGCAGACCCGTTTTGCCGAAGATGATGTCAAAGCCCAGCGCGAACAGACCCCACATCAAGAGCTCTGTCAGGATGTAGCGTCTGTACGGGTCGAGAACGTGCGGGGCCACGATCAGTAAGGCCAGAAGGATCCCGAACAAAATCCACCTCTTTCCCCGCTCCTTCAGGGACATGGTCAAACCTCTCCGAAAAGGCCCTCGGGTCTAACGAACAGGACGGCCGCCATCACGGCCATACCGATCACCTTGGCCAGAACAGGATTCACGAAGGCCGCCGAGACCCCGATGATCATTGCGATGATGAGAGAAGCCACCACTGTGCCGATGATGCTTCCGAAGCCCGCCATGATCACGACGATAAACGCATCGATTATGATGTTATTGCCCATATTGAACGTCACGGAACTGATGGGGGCGGCCAGGACCCCTCCAAGCCCGGCCAGTGCGGATCCCAAACAGAACACAAAGGCGTAGACCCTTTGCACGGGGATTCCCATGTTCAACGCAGTCTCGTAGTCCTGCCTCGTCGCCCGGATCCAAAGACCGTAACGCGTCTTTTTCAAAAAGACCATCAATGCGACGATGACCGCTGCGGAGAACGCGGCACAGAAAATCCGATAAACGGGGTATCTACCGCCGATGAAGGGAATGCTGTAAGGGATGGGGTTGGGGATCATTCGGGGCACACCGCCGTAAATGAGCAGCGTGCCCTGCTCGAGGATGAAGAGCAACCCATAGGTGATGATCACTGTGACGATGACCTCTTTTCCCAAGGAAAACCGGATCGTCGTCAGATAGATGATCAACCCCAGGAGCGCCAAAAACAAGGGGGAGAGGGGAACCGCCCAACCCCAGTGCCCCAGATACGTTGAGCAATAATAGGCACCCACGGCGCCGATGGTGTAAAGGGCGCCGTGGGCAACATTGACGATCTCCAACTGGCCAAAGATCAGGGTCAGCCCTATGGCGATCAGGGCCAGTATCCAGCCCCAAACGAACCCGTTGATCATCTGTGAGAGGATCAGATCGAACATGGTCAGATCTTCTGCTTGGTGTAATCCACTTCCGGTTCGTACATCAGATCCTCGGCCTTCACCACTCCCTTGACCACGAATTTCCCTCCCTCGATCTTGGTCACGTACTGGTCGGTGAAGACTTGGTGGTCCTGGGCTCGCATGGTCTTGGGTCCTTGGGGGAATTCCACGGAGGCCTCCACGGACATCCCCTCCAGGGCCTTCATGAATTTCTCGTTATCATCCTTGGATCTCCAGCCGCTCTTCTCGATTCCCCTCTTGACCCAAAAGACGTGTTCCCAGGCCGCCCATGAATAAGAAACAGCGGCCATTTTGCCGTCCTTGATACTGCGACCCTCGTCGTCCAATCCGATGGCATCTCGATAGACCTTGTTGAAAGGCCTGTAGGCCTCAGGGATGTTCGCTATACGACGAAGCCCGTATGCAGTGAACCAGATGTGCTCCGCTGCGGGGCCGAGATCCTCGACGGTCAGGCCCGTGGGCATGGCGCCTCCGATGATCTCCATATGCTTGATCAGCCCCTTCTCCGATGCCTGGCGGGCCAGTTTGAGGAGGTCCGCCGTGAAGTACCCGGCCACCAGGATATCGACTTCTTTGGGATTGATCTTGTTGAGGTAAGGGAGAAAGTCCTCGGTCCCCACGGGGGAAAACTCCTCCCCCTTGAACTCTCCGCCCTCCGCATCGATGACCTTCCGGAACTCGGCGATCAGGGAACGCCCCCACTCGTAGTCCGCCCCCAAGCAGTAATATCGCTTCCCCACGTGTTTCAGGGCCACCTTGCCGAGAGCAATGGTCCCATGCCGGACGTTGTTGATCCCGCGAAAGATATATCGATTGCCTTTCTTGCCGGTGATGGCCGCGGAGGTTCCCCAGGAGAAGAAAATGGTATCCATGCTCTCCACTTGGGGCGCCGCCGAGATGGCGATCCCGGAATTGCAGGGGCCGAGGATAAAGTCACATCGGTCCTCCATGATCAGTTTGCGCAACTTCCTCAGGGCCGTTTGGACATTGGTGGCGGAGTCCTCCACGAAGAGTTTGATAGGCCTTCCGTTGATGCCTCCCTGAGCGTTGATCCGGTCCACCGCAGCTCTGGTGCTGCGCTCCCCCCAGATGCCGAATGTGTACAGCGCGCCGGTGATGTCCATCAAGCACCCGATGCGGATGGGATCCTTGGTCCCCGCCCGGGTGATGACAGCCGGGAACGATATCCCCGCCGCCATGACGCCGGTCCCCACGGCTGCCGTCTTAACGAAGTCCCTTCTCGTCCATCCGCCTTTCTTCTTGCCTTTCATCTCCGACCTCCTTGGTCTACGGGTTGAGGATGGATTCCGCACACCTCTTCTTTATGTTATGGCGACTTCCTCGATTCGAAGATCGCCGACGAACATGTGGCCTGGTTTGTGCGTGATCATGAAGGGGATCTTCGATTCGAGGGCGACCATCTGGGGAGTGACCCCGCACCCCCAGAAGACCGGTATCTCGCCCTCCTCGATGATGGGGATCTCTCCGAAATCCACTTTCGCGAGATCAGGAATCCCGATGCCCTTTCCGTCTCCGATGTGCACTGGGGCACCATGTGTCCGCGGAAAAAGGGAGGTGATCTGAACGGCCCGCGATACCAGATGCGATGGTATGGGCCTCATGGTCACGACCATGGGCCCGGAGAAGACGCCTGCAGGACGGCACCTGATGTTGCTGATGTAGATGGCGGGGTCCTTTCCTTGGATATAGTTCCGTATGGGGACACCCCCGCGGACGAGGGCCTCCTCAAAGGTGTAGCTGCATCCGATCAGATACGTCACCAGATCATCGCGCCAGTATTGGGTGATATCCACCACTTCCTCGGTCAGTTCCCCGTTTTGGAAGACGCGATAGCCCGGCAGATCCGTGCGCACATCCGCATTCCTGGCCGTCTCCCGCACTATGGGATCGCCGGCCTCCAGGATCTCGAGAATGGGACAGGGACGGGGATTTCTGAGACAGAAGAGCGTGAAATCGAAGGCGAACTCTTTGGGTAGAATCACCAGATTGGCCTGGACGAATCCTGCACACAGCCCAGCAGTGGATCGCCTCCACTGCCCCTTCCGTATCCGCTCTCGAAGAAGCACAGGATTCTGCTTCCAATCCTCCATGAAAAACAGCCTCCGCCGCAGATCTGCAGTCGCCCCTGATGAAGTTTCTCTATTTCACCTCGCGTTCCCTGCGCCGCTCACATTCCTCCTCTATGAGGGGTGAGATCCCGGGCGATACCCTTCCCAATCCCCAAGGGCCTGTTGCGGGGAGGACGGCGGGGTCGTGGGCCCCGAAACCCGCGCCCATCTCGCATCCAAATGGATCGGATCCACCTCTCAGCGCTCCTCTCTCTCCGCCGGAGGAATCTCGGAAAGCTCCATCTGATTCAGGACGTTCTTCAATGTCTCCCGGATGTGATAGTCCATCGTGGCCTTGGCGGCATCGGGATCTCCCTTCCTGAGGGCGCTTACTATGGCCTGGTGCTCCCGAACGACCTCTTCGATGCGTTCCCTTCTCAAAAGGGCCTTGGCCCCCATCCAATCCACGAGATCCCGGATGTTCTCCAGGGCTTCGGCCAGAAAGGCGTTTCCCGTCTTGTTGGCCAGATAGGCATGAAAAGAGCGATCGACCCGCAGATATTCCACATGGTCTTGTGTGCGTGCGTAGGTGAGCTCTTCCCTGCGGAATTCCTCAAACCTCTCAAAATCGCGCTCGGTCAGCTTCGTGGCGATGTCGTAAACCGCGGCGTTCTCTATGATCGCTCGGAGCTTATAGAGGTTCTGAATATCGTCGACACTGAGCTGATTGACCTGGACTCCGCGCCTCGGCAGAAGCTTTACGAAACCCTTGTGGGCCAATCTGATCAGAGACTCATGAACCGGGGTCTTGGAGATTCCAAGCTCTTGGGCCAGACGCTGCTCGCTGTAGATCTCCCCCGGGCGCATGCGGTGTCTGAGAATGGCCTCTTTGATCGCCTCATAGGCGGCGTCGCTGAGTGCGCGGACCTCGGAGATCGGTTTAAGAATGGGCATGACCCTTCCGCAGGAGCAGTTTGAGATCTAAGATCTCAGATATGAAATATAAAATGGTTTGTCAACCGAAAAATGCAACCACCGTCGTCACGGCCCTCTTTTTGGACGACTTCCCTCAGACATGAGGATCCGGCACCTGAAGGATCAAAACCAGGAGTGGGACAGGACTGGAGAGCCGCGCCGCCTGGCAAGCGGTTCAACAGGAGAGGCAGGAGAGGAAAGCGCACCCGTGCTGCCGACGGGAACGTCCCCGTTTATTGACGGATTACCACCTCAACGGCGCCAGCCACCGGGCACACGGAAAGGCAGCCGCCGCAGCCCACACACCGATCCTCTCTGACCCAGAGCCGGTCCCCTCCGTCCTGCATGGCCCCGTAGAAGCACACCCGCAGACAGCGCTTGCAATAGGTGCATATCTCCGGGTTTAATCGGGCGATCTCACGGGGCATCTCAGCGTAGGGGATCGCTGCATCGGCAGCGATCCCCCACATATCGGACACCCTCTCGTATCCTTTTTCATCCATGAATTCCTCTAGTCTCCTCACCTGCTTGGCCAGCCATCCGTAACCGTACGCCATGACTGCGGAACACATCTGCACCACGTGCGCGCCGCTCATGATGAACATAACCACGTCCCGCCAGTCGTATGCGCCATTGGTGCCCGCGATGAAAATATCCCCCTTGTAACGGCAGTGAACCTGGCTGATCCATCGCAGGGTGAGGGGTTTGGTCCAGGGACCGCCGGCTCCTGCCCATCCGTAGATGAGGGGCTTTCCAGTCTCGATGTCGGGGATGAATCCCAGATACCGGTTGGTCAGCGTCACAGCCGCGGCGCCGGCTTCCCTCAGACGCCCCGAGAACTCAACGAGGTCGATCACCTGGGGGGTCACTTTTACCATAATAGGGACGTCCACCGCCTCGGCCACGGCTTGTGTGATCTCGCAGGCATAGTCGAAATCCTGGCCCACGTTCATGCCCGTACGCACGCCGGGCATGAGCTTGGGGTGGGGGCATCCGAAGTTAAGCTCCATCAGGGGAACGCCTGCATCCTCCATCCGTTTGGCCAGATCCACCCAGCCGGAGATCTCTGTGGAGGCGATGCTGCCGATTACAACAGCCCCACAATGACTGGCATAAGAGAGCGCCTCTCGAATCTCCTTCAGGAATACCTCCGGCTCCTCAAACGCGAGGCCGCTCCGCCCATAGAGAGTGAAGGCCCTGGGGACCTTTCCACGGCAGACCTCGTGACGTTCGTTCAGGAATCGCCATTTGGACCGCGTGGTGAGTTCACGCATGGCTTCGGAATCCGTCATCGTCTTCGCGATGACCCCTCCCACTCCCGAATCCATGCACCTTCGCATGTTATCAGCGTTCAGTGTGGGCTCGGCCGAGGCCGCCATGATGGGATTCTTCAAGGAGACACCACAGAAGTCGACTTCCAGATTCGCCATGCCATCCATCCCTCTGATTCGAGACTGTAATTGCACGCATGATAATGGAGCGACTCCCCCGGCGTCAACAAACCCTTTGATCGAGGAGCACCGATGCCCTCTTGGCGGCCGGTCCTTCTGCCTGGAAGATCGCACGATCAAAGGAACGATCCAATGGTTAAAGCTGAGACGACCTTCCTTGACGCAGGGCAGCCCTTTCCCGAACTCCGCCCCTCCTTGGTCTCCGGGACTTCCCTGGTGGTACCAGAGAGGAAGGGCGACGGATATGGAAAAACCACTGATTACAAATGGTTCCGCTTCTGTCTAAATCAAAAGACGTTTGATAACTAAATATCACTTGACAATCGAATGCTATTCGAGTACAGATGGCAGAAATTGTATAAAGCCCAGGGATCCAAAATACGGCTCGTCCTGGAGGAATATCATGTATCCCTCTGTCTTTTCCGAGGAACACGAGATCTTCAGAAGGACCCTCCGGGAATTCGTCGAAAAGGAGATCAAACCCCATATCCCGGAATGGGAGGCCCAGGGGGCAATTCCAAGGGAGCTCTTCGAAAAACTCGGCAGTCTGGGTTACCTCGGTATCCGGTTCTCGCCCCGGTACGGCGGAAGTGGACTCGACTTCTGGTACACAACCGTCCTCATCGAAGAGCTGGTCCGGTCCAGCTCCGTTGGTGTAGCCGTAAGCATCCTCGCCCATGCTGAGTTCGCCTCAAAGGCCATCGACAACGCAGGCACAGAGGAACTCAAGGAGGAATTCCTTAGGCCGGCAGCCACGGGGGAGAAGATCGGCGCACTGGGAATCACAGAACCTGACGCGGGCAGTGACGTTGCCGCCATCCGAACCAGGGCCACGCGGGACGGGGGCGACTTTGTTGTAAACGGAGCAAAGACCTTCATTACCAACGGGACCATTGCGGACTTTATGACAACAGCCGTGAGGACCGGCGGACATGGACGAGGGGGAATCTCCCTCCTTGTCATTCCGACCGACGCCCCGGGATTCATCAAGGGAAAACGACTGCACAAACTGGGGGTTCACGCCTCCGATACCGCGGAGTTAACTCTGGAGGACTGTCGTGTCCCCGCGAGGTACCTGATAGGTCAGGAGAACGATGGTTTCAGATTGATCATGGAGGGCTTTGTGGGGGAACGGCTCGTTTTGGCCCTGATTTGCTGCACCCAGATGCGCCTCATGTGGGAAGAAGCCCGGCGGTACGGACATGAGAGAAAGGCCTTTGGTCGTCATCTGCTGGGTTTCCAGGTCTGGCAGCATCGTCTGGCCGACGCCCTGGCTGCCATTGAGGCGTCGGAAGCGTTGACCTATCGCGCCGTGCATCTCTACGTGCAAGGGAAGGACTGTATTGCGGAATCCGCCTTGGCCAAATTGTTCGCCTCGGAAGCGGTCCGCAATGTGGCCCACGACTGCGCCCAGATCTTCGGGGGAAACGGGTACATGGAGGAATACACCATTGCACGGCTGCGACGAGACTCCCTGGGGTTCACCGTGGGAGCCGGAACAAGCGAGATTCTCCGGGGGATCATCGCCAAGGAGAGGGGCCTGCTGGTGTAAATGAGGGGAGCGGGGGTTTGAACGGCCGTAGAAGACTACGGGTACGAATCGCTGGGACGGGTCAGACAGGACCGGCTATCGAGGATACTCGGAGCATACCCGAGATGGTCCTGGCGGCCGTAGAAGAGGCCATGGATGAGGCCGGGATTGGATATGCGGATCTGGATGCAGTGGTCACGGCATCGGTGGATCTTCTGGACGGGCTTGCCGCATCCAACGTGCACGTCACGGAAGTGGTGGGCGCTGTAATGAAACCGGAGACCCGGATTGCGGCAGACGGTCTGGCGGCCTTTGTTCATGCGGCATGTCAACTGCTGGCTGAATCCTACCATAGGGTCCTCGTGGTAGCCCATGGGAAGGCCTCCATGGCCCCCTATTGGAGTGTCACCTCGTGGGCCATGGATCCCGTCTTTCTCCAGCCGATGGGGGTGGACTTTCTGGTATGCTCCGCCCTCCAGGCCCGCCAACTCCTTGATTTGGACCCACGCGCCCTCGAACGTTGGGCGAATACCGTGTCGCTGAGAACCCGCTCCGCCCCCCGGGGGCTACGATCCGCGGTGACTCCTCAAGATGTGCTCCAGTCCCCCGTTGTGGCCTCGCCTATCCGAGCTCATATGATCGCTCCGCTTGGAGATGGGGCCGTGGCCGTGGTTCTCGAAGCCCACGCACAGGAAAGGGACGCTGATGGGATCTGGGTGAAGGGGATGGGATGGGATCACGACAACCATGGGCCGGGCAGCAGGGAGTTGGTCTCCTGGCGGGGCCTCTCCAGGGCGTGGAAACGGGTCTGCAGGACGGCGGGAATAGAAGAATGCCACCTGGACCTTGCGGAGCCGGCTTGCTGGTTTGCCCACGAAGAAGACCTTTTTCTCTCCGCTGTGCCCGTTGAGCCTTCCACCACGATCTCCCCTGGCGGCGGGCTCTTCGCCGGTGCGGCGCCGGTGGCGGCGGGGCTCGCCAATCTTCGATCCGCCGAAAAATGGCTCCGCGGGCGGAGAGAGCCCGGCCGGGCCTTGGTCCATGGATCCTGGGGCCCGGCCGGGCAGGCCCACGTCCTGGTCCTTCTGGAGAAGGTCTCATGAGTCGAAGTGTGGCTGTCGTGGGGACCGGACAGACCCGCCATACCAAACGGCGCGATGACGTGAGCCAGCCCGAACTCGTACGCGAGGCCGTCATGGCCGCACTCCAGGATGCCTCCATGGATCCCGGGGAGATCGACGCGGTGATAATGGCCAATATGGAGATCTTCGAGGGGCGGGCCCTCCCGGAACTGTGGGCCGGCGAGGGATCCTTTGCAGTGGGAAGACCCTGTCTCAAAGTGGCCACCGGCGGCACTTCGGGGACCAGCGCCTGCATCGCGGCCTTTCATCAGGTGGCAAGCGGCCTATTCGATACGGTCCTGGTCGTGGGTTTCGAAAAACATTCCGAGGGACACACGCAGACCGGGATGGCCCTTACGGACCCGTTCTGGGATCGAGCCGTGGCATCCGGGGCACTCGGAAACTTCGCCCTCTCCATCTCCCAACTGGTTGCCCGGCGGGGCATCACCGAAGCGCATGCGGCCCTGGTGGCCGTCAAGGCACGCAGGAACGCGGCACTCAACCCATATGCCCACCTTCAGATGCCCGATCTGACGGTGGAACAGGTCCTGAAATCCAGGATGCTGGCTCATCCCATAAGGCTCCTGGACATGTGCCCCCAATCCGATGGAGCCTGTGCCATCGTTGTGATCTCCGGCGAAAAGGCCCGCCACTTCAATCCACGGCCTGCATGGGTCCGAGCCGCTGTGACCCGCCACGATCAGCCTTATATAGGGGACATGGAGCAGAGGCTCTGCGTGATGCGAACCTTGCGGGATGCGGCACGTGTGGCCTATGGGCAAGCGGGCATCGGGGATCCACTGCATGACATCGACGTGGCTGAGGTCTATGAACCTGTCACCTATGCGGAACTGGCCTGGTACGAAGCCCTGGGATTCTGCAAGGAGGGCGATGCGGGACGCATGATCGAAGAGGGCATGACGATGTTGGACGGAATCCTTCCGGTCAACCCCTCCGGAGGAGTCCTCTCCACGAATCCGGTGGGGGCATCGGGGGTAATCCGTGTGGCGGAGGCCGCCCTTCAAATCCACGGTCGAGGAGGAGCCCGCCAGGTGGATGGAGTTCGGACAGCACTGGCCACGGGTTACGGGGTTTATGCNTGGTCAGATGTGATCATCCTGGGAAGCGAGCCATGAACGTTCAAATCAAGTCCGTCATGAAACTGCAATGGGGCTATCGCTCTGGCAGCGTGATGGAACGATTCCTGGAGGGGATCCGTCAGAAGCGTATAAGCGCCCTAAGGTGTTCCCGGTGCGGACGACGCTATCTGCCCCCCCGTCCCCTCTGTGGGAACTGCAGGGTCCCCCTGAAGGAATGGGTTCCAGTGGCGGACAGGGGTACATTGGAGGCCTGGACCGTCCTCTTCCAGCCCATTGTCGACAGCCGAACCGGCCGACCCAGGCCGGTTCCGTATGGAATGGGCCTGATCCGGCTGGACGGGGCGGATACGACCTTGAACCATTACCTCGATGAGAACGACCCTGGACGACTGGAGATCGGCCTGCGGGTCCAAGCGGTCTGGAGGGAAGAGAGGATCGGCGCCATGGATGACATCCTGCACTTCGAGGTCCTGAGATGATTCTGGAAGGCCGGGTACATCTGCCATTTGAGTATGCCGCCGGAGTTGCTGCAAGCCGGTTCCTCACCGCCCTCAGGGATGAATGCAAGATCCTGGGGGCCCGATGTCTCTCCTGCCGGTTTGTATGGGTCCCTCTTTCCTCTTTCTGCCCCCGGTGCGGCAGGGACTCAAAGGACATCCTGGAAATAGCTCCGGTGGGCACGCTGAGATCATGGACGGTGATCCACGAGCAAGGCGTCCATAGACCGTTCCCTCCCCCCATCACCTACGGCCTCATTCAGTTGGATGGGGCCCACAGTTCCATGGTCCATCGCATTCTATGCCCAGAGGAGCACGTGAAGACAGGCATGCGGGTTCGAGCAAAGTTCTCCGAGAAAAGGGTGGGCAGCATACTGGACATAGAAGGCTTCGAGCCCGTGCGGGAGGCAAATGGATGAGTATCCGGACAGAACAACATGAAGAGATACTACTGGTGATCCTGGACAGGCCGGAGGCGAGAAATGCCATCAACCTGGAGATGAGCCGCACCCTGTGGGACACATGGCGGGCCTTCCAAAAGGACAGGGACCTCCGGGTGGCCATCATCACAGGGGCCGGAGACAAGGCATTTTGCGCAGGGGCGGACCTCAAGGAGATAAGGCCTTTCTACGAGGCGATGACCCCCATTGAGAGAAGGGAAAAGGGGGAAACGGAGCCGGGCCTGGGGGGGATCACGCGCAATCTGGATCCGGGAAAGCCGGTCATTGCGGCCATAAACGGCCATTGTCTTGCGGGGGGGCTGGAGCTGGCACTGGCGTGCGATATCCGTATCGCCGCCTCCCACGCCGTCTTTGGACTGCCCGAAGTTCGATGGGGCATCATGCCGGGGGCAGGCGGAACCCAGCGGCTTCCGAGGCTGATCCCTTTCGGTATCGCCATGGAACTCATCCTCACCGGTGAGAGCATGGACGCGGAAACCGCCCTCCGCTATGGACTCGTAAACAGGGTGGTGCCGGCTGAGAGGCTGCTTCCTGAGGCCATCAATATGGCGAAGAGGATTGCATCGTGTGCTCCCCTCGCGGTTCAAGCAGCACGTCATGCGGCAAGGCGAGGCATTCACCTCCCCCTGGACGAAGGCCTCCGCCTGGAGCAGTTTTACGCGGAACCACTCCGTCAGACAGAGGACGCGAAGGAGGGCCTGCGGGCGTTCCAGGAAAAGCGCAGACCTGTCTTCAGAGGCAGATAACCGTTGTGGGAAGGAAGATGTCACCAACATATCGTGGAGGTTCTCCATGCCCGAGACGATCCAGATCTCCAGCCATGGCCCGGTGCTGCGAATCACCCTCAACAGGCCTAAGGTGCTCAATGCCATAAACGGGCGCATGCTTGTTGAGATACGCGAGGCCTTGGCCCAAGCAACTGCAAACCGCAATGTCCGGGTCTTGCTGTTCGATTCCGCATGTCCCAAGGCCTTCTCGTCCGGGATCGACGTGGCCTACGTGAAGGACCTGAAGGCTTTCGAGGTCCGGGAAGTCGGACGTGAACTCCACAGGACCTTCCTGGCCATCAGGACCACTGAGAAGCCGGTTGTGGCCGCCATCGATGGACTCTGCCTCGGAGCCGGCTTGGAACTTGCGGTCTCGTGTGACTTCATGGTCGCCACCAACCGATCCTCTTTCGGACTGCCCAACATCAATCGGGGCATACCGGCCATTGTAGAAGCCGCGATCCTGCCCATGGCCATCGGCATCCAGAAAGCGCGGGAAATGGCCTTGACGGGGGAGTTTTGGGATGCAGGAAAGGCCGAACGTTTCGGTCTCCTTCATGCTGTTGTCCCCCCTTCAGAACTTGAGAACACGGTCCAGGGCCTGTGCCAAAAGCTGGCGAAGAATAGTCCATTGGCCATGGCCACACAGAAGGAGATCATCCATAAATGGATGACAACAGATCTGGAGGCTGCCATCGACTTCTCCATCAATACCGTGGTCCTCAACTTCATGACACGCGATCAGAAGGAGGGGATGCAGTCATTCCTTGAAAAACGCAGGCCCGACTTCTCGGGAGAGTGAGGACTCGGGATGACCAACAGGGTGATCATTACCTGCGCCCTAACGGGTGCTCAACAGGGAAAAGAGGCCAACCCCAATCTGCCCGAGCAACCCGAGGAGATCATCTCTCAGGGGGTTGAGGCCTGGCGCGCCGGCGCCTCCATCCTCCATATCCATGCCAGGGACCGGAAGGGAAAGCCGACCGCGGATGTAGGCGTGTTTCGGGAGATCGTCGGGGGGCTCCGGGAAGCGGGCTGCGATGCCTTGCTGAACCTGAGCACAGGAGGTGCCGTGGCCGGATTGCCCATGGAGGAACGGTTTCGGGTAATTGAGGGACTCAAGCCGGAGATCGCCTCGTTCAGTGTGGGAGGTGGAAGCCTTATGGGCCGATACCACAGGGGCCGCTCTCAATGGGTGGGGGATCGATTCGTTAAGCTTTTCCCCTCGTATTCGGTGATGGAAAGGATCGCCACGCTCTTCCGCAATCACGGAACGAGGCCCGAGCTGGAGGTCTATCATTCGGGGATGATCAACAATATCTGGGCGCTGAGGGAAAGGGGGGTCTTGGAGGAGCCGCTCTTGATCAATTTGGTGATGGGCATCCCCGGCGAATGTACCAGGGCCACGGTAAGGGATCTTCTCTATCTCGTGGAGAGTCTCCCCGAGGCTTCTGTCTGGTGGGTATCTGCCATCGGGGCCAAGAACCACTTTCGCATGATCGGTCCGGTTGTGGCCATGGGTGGCCATGTGCGGGTCGGTTTGGAGGACAACGTGTATATCGGCCGTGGCGAGCTCGCGCGGTCAAACGGACAGCTCGTGGAGAAGGCCGTTCGCATATTGAGGGAATTGGGCATGGAACCTGCAACCCCGGAAGATGCGCGTTCCATCTTGCGAATCCAGAAAGGAGGCCCCTTATGACGAGAGAACGGATCGCCATCGATGCGTGGAGTTCCTACATCGGACCGGAGGGAGCCAAGAAATGGCCTGCCGAGTACATCCATATCTTTAAGAAATACCGCTCGCCAAAGGCCATCTATGAGGGGATGAGCATCGAGGAGATGCTCTCGGAGATGGACCGTGCCGGCGTGGACCGTTGTATTCTCTCGGCCTTCTATCACAAAGACATGCCCATCGTCTCCAACGAAGAAGTGGCCGAGCTTTGCAATGCCTATCCGGATCGCTTTGTGGGCTCCGGGACCGTCAACCCATTGAAAAAACCTATGGACCTTGTCCGTGAGATCAAGTACCTTATCTGCGATCTGGGCATGCGTGCCATAAGGCTCGAACCCTATATGTACGGCGATGGAATGACGGGCCTCCCACCCAACGACAAACACTACTGGCCTGTGTATATACAATGCACCGAGCTCGGCGTGCCCGTGTGCATCCAAGTGGGGCACACGGGGCCGCTTTTGCCCTCTGAGTGCGGAAGGCCCATCTACCTGGACGAGGTCGCCCTCGCCTTCCCCGAGCTCACGATTATCGGGTGCCATCTGGGCCAGCCCTGGCACGAGGAGATGATGACGCTGGCATGGAAACATCCCAACATCTATGTGGAGACTTCTGCGCGGACTCCCAAGTACTGGCCCAGGTCTTTTGTGGAGTTTGTGCGCGGAAGGGGTCAGGACAAGGTATTATGGGCGACCGATTATCCCCTGCTTACTTTTGACCGGACACTGGACGAACTCGAAGAATTGAACCTCCCTCCGGAGATATTTCGGAAGGTCGTGCGAGAGAACGCCATCCGTGCCTTCGGCCTGGAGAATGGTCAATGAGGATAAAAGACCTCATCGCTCGAATACCTTACCTCAGACTCCACTCCGTACAGACGGACTGCGATGGCCCTGCGTTGCGGATACGCCTCCCCTTCCGAGAGGAGATGCAGAACCATGTGGGCACCCTACATGCTGGGGCCCTCTTTACGGTCGCCGAGACTGCAGCGGGGGCGGCTGCATACGGTATTATTCCGGGGGGGAAGGCGTATGTCCTATTGAAGTCCTCAACGGTCCGCTACCTTCGTCGAGCCAGTTCGGAAGTGGTAGCCGAAGCCCGAGTGAAGACCCGCTCGGCAAGGCGTGCCCTGCAGGAATTCATGGAGTCCCGCCGCTCGGACGTCAGGGTCCAGGTGACGGTCTTGGACAGAGAGGATGAAAAAGTCCTCGAAGGAATGTTCCATTATGCCCTGAGGCCGGGGGGGGTAGAAACCGAGGCCGGACCTCACGGCCGCAAGGCAGGCTGATCATGGTCCGTTTAATACACACCATAGAGAACCCATCACCAAATAATCGATTGGTCCTCGGAGGCTTGCGGAATGGGGATTCAGGAACGGCGTGAACGAGAACGAGAGGCTAGACGGAAAGCAGTGTTGGACGCCGCACGGGCCATTCTAAAGGAACGTGGTTTCAACGGGACGACGACAAAACAGATCGCACAACGATGTGAGCTCTCGGAGGCAACCCTGTTCTGGTATTTCAAGAACAAAGACGAGATCTTCGTCTCGCTTCTCTTCGAGGGCATCGATTTCATGGCCAAGGGCCTCGAAGAGATCATCTCAAGCAACCAGCCGCCCCGAGCAAAGCTCGCTCAGCTGTGGCGCTTTTTCGCCCAAGTCCGGTCAGAGTATCCCGAATACTTCCATATCTTCGCCTATCTGTCTAACCCGCAGTCCACGGCCGGAATCAGCAAAGAAGTGAAAGCGGAACTAGCCCGTCGATCGGGAGACAACTTCCGCAGATGCGCGGACCTGATTCGAGAAGTGGTTTCCGACTCCAGGGCCAGGGTCATCGCGGATCTCCTGTGGGGTGCCTTTGTGGGCCTTATGGTCCTCCGCGATTCACGGCAGAACCTCGACGCCGTGCCCCATCCCAATGAGAAGGAACTGGAGTTAGCATTGGACCTCCTTCTCGAAGGGATTGCTCCCCGCCCGGGCAACGAGGGAAGCCGATGACCACCATGCTTGCCGCGCGTCTGGTTCGCCCCGGAGAACCGCTCCGATTGGAAGAGATGGAAATCCCCAGACCGGCTCCGGACGAAGTGCTTGTACAGGTGCGGGCCTGCGGGTTATGCGGTACGGATCTGCATCTCGCCCTGGAGGGGACCCTCACGGTGGACCACACCCCCATTACGCTCGGACATGAGGCCGCAGGCGTGATTGCTGAGACGGGAAGAAACGTCTCGACCGTGAAGGAAGGCGACCGGATCGCCATTTTCCCCGCCATCTCCTGCGGCCGGTGCAGATACTGCGCTATAGGAAGAGAGTCCCTCTGCGATGCCTCCAGGATCTACGGGATGGATCGGGATGGAGCCTTGGCCGAGTACATTGTGATCAAAGACCGATCAGCCATTCCCATGCCGGATGAGATCCCATTCGATGTCGGCGCCATCACAACCGACAGTGTGGCCACCCCCTTTCATGCCCTTCGTACAAGGGGAGCCCTGCGGGCCGGAGAAACCGTCGCTGTCATCGGGGTTGGAGGACTTGGATCGCATGCCATCCAACTTGCCCGGTTGATGGGAGCCTCACGGGTGATAGCCGTCGACGTGAACGAGCGGGTCCTTGCCCGTTCTAGGAGGCTCGGCGCAGACCTGGCCATAAACCCCACAGAGACGGACCCAGCCCCGAGGATACGGAAGGACTTGGATATTGATGGAGTGGACCTTGCACTGGAATTTGTGGGGCTCCCTGAAACCGTGGAGACGGCGATCCGCTGTCTGAAGAAGGGAGGCAGGGCGGTAATCGTGGGAATCGGACCCGCGAGGCCCACACTGCCGCCCCTGGCCCTCTTTGTGGGACGCGAACAGGCCGTTCTCGGATCATTCGGGATGGACAGGAGGGATATTGAAGATCTCTTCACACTGATACGCACAGATCGACTTGAGCTGTCCGACTCTATAACAGCACGCTATCCCCTCAGCCTCGCCAACCAGGCGCTTCAGCACTTGGCATCCAAGGAAAGAGACGTGGTGCGGGTAGTTGTGGAGCCCACTTCAGCCCGGCAATGAAGCGGAGACTCTGCCCCAGAAACCGAAAGAATCATGTCCCGTCGTCGGCCCATCGGAACGACGAGGGCTTGAATTCCTGTCGAGCCTTCCATTCCCAAAGCAGCAATTCCGTGGAATCTATCCTTTTATCCGGATGAGATGTATACAAAAGACCTCTGCTTTGAACATCAAATGACTTCTTCTCTCCTTTGAACTCGGATTGATTCTCGGATAAAGTTCTATCTTGCCCTCGGAAAGTCGTATAGGATCTTTGTCCTCCAAAAGGACCATTTGCACTCGTAAGGTTTCCCTGGAGCTGGTTACGGATCCCTCTATGGAGACAGCAGAAACCCTCTACGTTTGCCTGATTTCCGGCAGATTGGCCATATCAGCTCAATCCGGCAGGAGTGGCCATGATTATAGAGGCGATCTCACAGAGGAAAAAAACCGGTTGACCTTCTGCCCCAAAACTTGTTAGAAAGGGGAAAATCTTTACCTGTATGATGCTGGAAAGAAATCATCTACCCCACCGCTCCAAGGAGGGATCCATGGCCTTCTTCTCGAGACCCTCTCCAACTTTATCATCCACCTCAGTCCTTCTCAGAATCCCGTGCAATCTCTCTCCTCCTCCGGCTATCCATTCGGCCGGGACGGGACGGGCCCGGGACCGTCCTTTCGTACGTCAGTTCCGACTCGGGTTCTGGGTCCTCCTTCCGATCTTTTTCTTCTTCCTCATCGCCTACCCCGGCCATAAGGCATATGCCTCATCCAAAAGCCCCCAGTTCCAACGCCTGGACCAAGTGGACCGGGACGTGGCCAAGATCTTACTGGAGGCCAGACTGGCCATGCGGGATCTGGCGGAGTGCAACCTGCAGATGCTGGCCCGGCTGGACAGGCTCATGTCCCGGAATCTAGGGTATCTCGCCAGGTATCAGCACTGGACATTCAACCTCCTGCTCCGAATGGCCCACCAGCTCAATGAGATCTTGACGGACCTTGGGGACCTTCTGCCCGAAGGCCCGAACCCCGCGCTGGAGGGTCTGAAGGCAGGATTGGCCGCCACAGGGCTGATCCCCGGGGTGGGCGGTGTCTCATTCACCGCTGGATTGATCGTCCAAGGTGTGGAGGGCTGGGCCAACGCCCGAAACGCCGCCCAGGCAGCGGGCATCGCCGAGGATATCCTGGCGCGGGCAGATGCTCAGGTAAAGGCCTTCAACGACGTGGTCAAGATCAACAACGACATCGCAGGCGCTTATCGGGAACTGGAGCGTTACCAAAAGAGGATCCAAGACCTCATCGAGACCTTCGAGGAAAGATGCCTGAAGGCTGAAACGCCCCAGGAGCACGTGCCCGCGTCCAGCCCTCCGGCAGAGTCATGGCGCAAGGTGGCCAAAAATGTAGTAGACGAAGATACCGGCCAGCCGCTGGATGAAGCCACGGTCACCTTGATCCCCAAAGGGGGAGGGAACCGCACCCCTACCCCCATAGACAGGACAACCCCGCGTCCTGGAGATACAATCATTGTATCCGCTCCATGTCATGAAGAGCAGCGCTTCGTGGTGGGCGAAGACTCCCCCCCCAGCCAGATCAAACTGAAGAAAAAACCGATCCGTCGGATGCTCATTGGATTCGATTGCGACAGTCAAGCGGATCGCAAGAGGGCCTTGAAGAGGCTGCGCGACTCATTGGCTCGTGAGGGCGTGACATTCGATCCCCAAAGTGTGGAATTCGTAAAAAAGGCAACGAGTCCCCCAGCCTGCGAGGCCCGAATCAAGAGGTACCGAACCAATAAAACCTGTTACCTCATTCCACCTCCCTCCGAGGGAGCCCCCACAGGCCCTTCCGAAGGTCCAGGGGAGGGGGTGATCGAAGGAGACCTGGAGCGACACGGTCAGCAGGTATCGGACTTGCCCGATGATCCCTTCTTCCGGTCCAGGGGAAGCTGGGGGCAACCTTACGATGACCAGTGGGCCATCAAGCGCATCGGGTTCGATGCCTCAGGGGTCCGTCTCCTCTGGCCTCCTGCGGCTGAGCCCGTAACCGTGGCAGTGGTGGACACCGGCGTGGATCGCCTCCACCCGGACCTCGTGGGTGCCATCTGGGTAAATGAGGACGAGATCCCGGGCAATGGCCTTGACGATGATCATAACGGCTTTGTGGACGACGTACACGGCTGGAACTTCGTCCACGGGGACAACCAGATCGAAGACGACAACGGCCATGGCACGGTCGTGGCGGGGATCATAGCGGCCGGGGTCAACAACGGAATCGGTATCGCAGGGGTGAACCCCTGGGCGGTCATCATGCCGGTCAAGGCCACCCGGTTCGACAACTCCGGAGGCAGTATCGATGTGGGAGATGCCATCATTTACGCGGCGGACAATGGTGCGAAGGTAATCAACGTGAGCATCGGAGGCAAAGGGCTCTCTCGTTACGAGCAATTGGCCGTGGATTATGCCCGAAAGAGGGGGGCCATTGTGGTGGTGGCCGCAGGAAACGAGGGGACGAATACAGCGACATTTTCGCCAGCCGGACTGAAGGGTGTGATCACCGTAGCATCCACGGGCTTGAAGGACGAAAGGCTGCGGTTCTCCAATTGGGGCCGTAGAGTCGACATCGCGGCCCCCGGCGCCGACATCCTCTCCTTGAGAGCTCAGGGCACTGATCTGCTTCATTTCGAAAGCAAGGATTACAGGCCTGGTACGGCCTTTGTGGGTTCGGATCGAGGGTACTACCGGGTAACCGGGAGCTCCTTCTCGGCGCCTTTTGTCTCCGGAGTGGCCTCCTTGCTGCTGTCGTTGCGCCCCGAATTGACAGGGGAACAGGTGATCCGAATGATCCTCCATTCCGCGAGGGATATCGACATCCCAGGCTGGGATCAATATACGGGATACGGGCTGCTGGACGCCAAGGCAGCCGCAGCCGCGGATCCCGAGTTTTTCGTCGAGGCCCGTATCCGAGGGGTCCGGGTGGTGGACAAGGACGGAGAACCTGTCCTGCGCGTATACGGGACCTCGGACGCCAACGCCTTCCAAAGGGGCTGGATCGAGATCGGTGCCGGGAAAAACCCCAAGGAATGGAAGGCTGTCTCCAGGACGATCACCCGGCCCGTCAGGAGCTCGGTGCTGGGCGATCTGAAGGCGGAGCACTTCTCAGGAGCGAGCCGGTGGACCCTTCGACTCATTACAGAGCATCGAAACGGCAGACGGCGTGAGGCACGTTTTTATTTGCGTTTGAATTGATCAAAGAAGAGGAGGGAGGCCATGAGGAAGATTTTCATCTCCACGATGGCGTGTTTGGCGGCTTTTCTGCTGATCTCTCCGGCGTGGGCTGTGGTCTTTACCGTGAAGGGGAAGATAACCGACAAGGAGGGCAAACCCATTCCGGAGGCCACCGTCACNCTCATTCCCAAAACCCGCGGCATGCCCAAAATCACAACCAAGACAAGTGAGGATGGAACTTTCTCGACTCCTGTGGAGAAGGGCACCTACACCATCGTTGTGACAGCGGACGGCTATTGGAAGGAGAAGAAAAAAATCACCGTCGACAAGGACATCGTCTTCGAGCAGCAACTCAATGCCGTGGGTGGTGGAAGCGAAGGCTCCGAGAGTGAAGGAGGAGGGGGCGGTGGTGGAGCATGCACCCATCTCTATGTCCTGGATGAAAAGGGCAAAGAGCACTTTCTAGGATATTCATTGACGGCTGTGGGCAAGGAGAACGAGCATTGGGACTCTCTGAAGGTGGACATCCCCGTGAGGGAAGAGCTAAAGATCCGGCTTGTGAAGGAGATGCCACAGGAGACCACTTATATCGACCAAGTTAAGGTCCTCGCTGTGGAAAGGGATCTCTCTTCTGGGAAGACCGTGCGCTACTACTTGGATGGAAAGGCTGCCAGCGGCCCGGATCGCACCCATGGATATCTGAGCGTGTTCCGCAAGGACAACAATCACGTCGCCATCCATTCCTCCGGTGTACCGGACCCCTCTTCCAAATGGGGTGTGAAACACGGGGACATTCTGGAGCTGACCTTCAAAGCTCCCCCCGCCAGGCCGGACAAAAGGGTCGAGTACTATATCTTGACTTTAGGGTATTACGTGAAATGGGATGATCTTCCGAAATAAAAGAGGTATGGTCGAGCGACGACAAGCGGGATTGGTGGATTCCTTCTTGACCCCATAGAGGCGGTTCACGCTATTAGGGATGTGGCCGGGAGGTTTTCTCGAAAAACCCTACCTCCCGGCCAAGCCCGTATCCCTTTTCTGCTCGTACCAAGTTCCCATCCGCTCCAGAGGAAACGGCACACGGGCCTTCGGTGGTCAGGTCCACGCCGGTCCAGAGACCGGCCCCGGCATCTCGCCAGCCATCTACCCTTCGTGGAAATAGGGCTCCCCAAGTTCCCGGAAGGAGAAGTTCTTAAGGACCGTATGACCGTTGTAGTCCAGCACGCGAAGGTCATCGGTCTGATGAAGATCCCCCAAGATCACGTCAAAATGCCTCCCGTATCGCTTCCGGCACAGCTCCTCGGGAACCTCGAAGGCGATGAATTTCTCGATCCCCTTGATCCTCAGCTTCTCAATGAAGTCGGAATCGGAGAACGACTCATAGCTGGTGAGGATCAGAATCGGCCCCGTCCCGGTGAAAATGATCCCCGCTTTCATAACTTCCCCCTTTGGCCCCGGTGCGTTGGAGCCGAGCCGTCCGTGGCCCGGATCTAACCATAGGAAGGCGGACCTTCAGGCTGATACGAGGCGAGAAGGGTCCGATATGTGGCCATAAGGCGCTCCCCAATGAGTCCGGCCAATCGCCGGTAGAAGAGCATCCCACTCGCAGGGTACTTCTCGAAGATCCTCAGCAGGGCCTCCCGATGGATCTTCAGCAGTCGGCAGGCCTCCAGACACTCGGCCGAGGCCGTGTATTTTCTCCGATCCACCAAGCTGGACCAGCCGAAGACCTCTCCCGGACGGTCGAGGAGATACGTCATTTGACCAGCCTCGCCCACGCTGAGGCGGATCTTCCCCTCGTTGAGGATGAAGAGGTCCTCGGCGGGATCCCCCTCTCGCAGGACGAACTCCCCGCGATTATAGGAGACCTCCATGGCCTTATCGGCGATCTCATGGAGGACCGCCGACTCCAATTCCCGAAACAGCTCGGATTCCTTGAAGAACATGGTCTCCCTCCTTTGATGCTTGGGAAATCCGTCCCGGGCGCTCGCCCACGCGGGAAGGAAAGACACGGGCCTTTCAAGATCGTGGGACCACCTAGTACTTGATACGCATCGGCTGGCCCAGGAAGAGAGTGTAATCCCTTACTGAGGTGCCTTCATGGAATGCGTACAGCAAGGCAGAAGGTGGATAGGAAGATCCACGGCGGCGGGCTTGGACTTCGTATCGGAGTCTCATGGGACCGGGCGAACGGCGAGCGGCCGCGCACAACAGCCCGAAAGGAGCCTCTGAGAGGGTCTTCCCCCTCAGAGGCGCAATAAAATCATCTTTGGATGCCTCACTCCCATGAAAATCCTCTCCATCCCAAGCGGCAAACCCGCTCTATCCAGACAACACCAGCGTATCCATCCGCACCGCAGGTGTCAAGAAGGATTTTCAAGAAGCCCGCATGGGCCTCGAGCAGGCCGGGTGCCCTCACGCGAGACCCATATCCCTCTCCTCCTCGGTGATCACCTCCTCCAGAATCCTCAGCCCCTGGTCGATCTCCTCGCNGCTGATGGTCAGGGGAGGGGCAAACTCCAATGCAGGACCCATGAACTTCAGGATGAGGCCCTTGTCCTTCCCCCGCCGGACCAAGTTCCCCATCCGCTCCAGAGGAAACGGCGCACGGGTCTTCTTGTCGATGGTCAGGTCCACAGCGGTCCAGAGACCGGTCCCCCGCACCTCTCCAACCATGGGATGCCCCTCAAGGGCTCGGAGCCCCTCCAGGAAGTAACGTCCCATCTCCTCGGATCGACGGATCAGATTCTCGCGCTTCATGATCTCCAAGTTGGCCACAGCCGCCGCACAGGCAACGGGATGGTTCCCGTAAGTGTGGAGGTGGTGGAGTATCTCGATGGGCTCCAGGACCGCCTTCGTGCACCCCACCGCCCCCAGGGGAACGTACCCACTGGATATCCCTTTTGCCATGGTCATCAGATCCGGCTGGACCTCGAAGTGCTCGATGCCGAACCACTTCCCGGTCCGCCCGAAGCCACATATGACCTCGTCGATGATAAGCAGGACCCCGTAGCGATCGCAGATCTCCCTGATCAGGGGCCAGTACTCCTTGGGGGGGGCGTAGGCCCCGAATCCCTGCTGGATGGGCTCTCCGATAAAGGCCGAGACCTGATCCGGCCCCTCGAACTGAATGATCCGTTCGATATCCCGGGCGCAAGCCAAGTCGCAGTGGGGATAGGTCAAATGAAGAGCACAGCGATAGCAATAGGGGGACTCCACGAAGACCACACCGGGGGGAAGCGGCTCCATAATCTGCCTCATGGGGAGGACGCACCCCAAGGCCCGAAGCGCCCCCAGTGTGACGCCGTGGTACGCCCCCCGTCGCGAGATCACCTTGAACCGCCTATGGTCCCCTCGGTAATGATGGTAATGTTTGGCCAATTTGATGGCCGTCTCCACGGCCTCCGAGCCTCCGCTTACGAAGGTGAAACATCGAAGCTGGCCGGGAGTGATCTCGCTCAGCATCTCGGCGAGCTTGAGCGCGGGTTCGTTAGCATAACCCATGGGCGTAAAATAGGCCAACTGACAGCACTGCTCGTACACGGCCTGCGCGATCTCCTTTCGGCCGTAGCCCACATGGACCGGCCGTGTGTTCCCCGCGGTCAGGTCAAGGTAGGGTCTCCCTTCCTGGTCGTAGACCCACACCCCTTCACCACGGGTGATCACAGGGGGCCCTGCTTCCATCTCCGCTTTGCTGGTGCGCTGCAGAATCAGTGTTCCTTTCATCTCTTCTCCTCCGGTTCCAGGTCCTTTTTTGCCCCACTCCCTGGCCATAGGCGACTCCATTGGTCTCATAAGGCGGGGACAGAGTCAAGTTTACGACCTTTCATTCCAAAATGCTTGAAATCCGTTTACCAACGGGATAGGATCAGCTCCGAAAACAAGTTTTGAGTTGGGCTGGGGCTTCCTTGGGCTTTTTCCTTTGTTTCCCACGTTCTCACGAAACGGCGAAGACAACGCGCATCCAGAAGGATAAGGAGGACTCCGTTGTCCATCCGAAGAGAGCGGAGACGGTGGCCGAGGGTTGCATTGAATCCTCCCGAATTGGGATTTCTCTCCCCACTCTCCTCCTCCCCTCCTACCCCCCCCCACTACGTGGACGTCCTCAACCGCAGCAAAGGCGGTATCCTCCTTCGCTCCCAGCACCGGATGGAGCCCCACACCTCATTCATTCTGAAGGTCTATGAGCCGCTGGGACGAACCTGGAGATCCTATAGGGGACGGATCTCCTGGATCCGAAAAGAGGTTGGCCATGACGGTTCCTTCCTGGTCGGGGTCGCCCTGGATACCCCTCCCCCCTCGATGGAAGCAGAGCTCGAGTCTCCCTTGGTGGACGGAATGCGGCCACGTCCTTCGGACTACGAGTTCTTCCTCGGGACTAAATTGCTCCGCTCCATCCCGAGGGAGGCCTTCTGTCGCATCCTCAACAGCCTCTTCTACCGCTCCCTCCGGGCCGGAGAGCGCCTCATGAGCCAGGGCGAGGAGGGGAATTCCTTCTACTTGATCCGCAGCGGTTCCTGTGTGGTCCAAACGGAGAAAGACGGCCGACTCCACCCGGTGACCCGGCTGCAGACAGGGGACATAGTGGGTGAAATGGCGGTGCTTACCGGAGAGCCGCGCAACGCCCACGTGGATGCGGAGACGGACATGGCCCTCTGGGGCATCACCAGGGAACAGTTCGATCGGATCGCGGCAATTCATCCCGAGATTCGAGGTTTCCTGACGGAGCTGGTGACGCATCGATTCGCCACGTCGCATCTCACCCCGGACCGCACCATCGGCAAGTACGTTATCAAGGAGATCATAGGAAAAGGGGGATACAGTATCGTCTACCGCGGGGTCCATGCCGAGCTCAATATGCCTGTGGCCATCAAGATGCTCAAGCACGATATGGCCATGGAGGAGGAATTCCTCCGCCAATTCCGAGAGGAGGCCAAGACCATCGCCTCCCTCAATCATGAAAACATCGTTAAGATCTACGACATCGAGGAGCGGTTCCGGACCGTCTTCATCGTCATGGAGTACCTGGAGGGGATCTCCTTGGACGATCTGCTCATAAAGATAGTCCGCCTCCCACCCCAAAGGACCGTGAACATCCTGATCCAGGTCTGCCGGGGACTTCGTTACGCACACCAGAGGGGTGTGGTCCACTTGGACTTGAAACCCGCCAACATCTACCTCCAAAACAACGACCAGGTGAAGATCCTGGACTTCGGGCTCGCCTGCTCCACCGGAAAGGAGGTCTTCGATCTGTGCGGGACCCCCTTCTACATGGCCCCGGAGCAGATCGAGGGCCGGGGGGTCGACCACCGCTCGGATCTCTATTCCCTCGGAATTACGGCCTACGAGATGCTCACGGGCGAGAGGCCGTTCCCTGAAGAGGACCTCCTCAAGCTCATGGATCTCCACGTGAAGGAAGACATCCCTGACCCTCGTCAACGGATCCCGGATCTCCCCGAGGGCCTTTGCGCCTTCATCGCCAAGGCCACTCAGAGGGATCCCTCCCTTCGATACCAAAGCCTGGATGAGGCCCTCTGCGATTTGACCCGTGTGGCTGAATCCCTGGGAATCACGGAGCCGGGCCGCCACCGGCCCGCCCGCAGGATGATGGGCCTCTTCCTCTTCTACAACGAGGACCAGCGTCTCCTCCTCAACGAACTGCTAGAGGAATTCGCCAAAAAGGCCAAGGAGCATGGACTCCACCTCAAAAGCACCGACCTGCAGGATCTTCCCTGGTGAACCTCCCGAATGTCAGACTTACATCTGGACCCCTAACTGCCAGGGGACGAACTCGTGGTCTCCCATCCCCAGTCCTTCACTTTTGGTCCTCTTGCCCGAGGCCACCTCGAGGATCTCCCGGAAGATGCGCTCTCCCACCTCCTCGACGCTCTCCTCCCCCTCCAGGATGGTACCGCAGTTGATGTCCATATCCCCCTCCATCCGTTGGAATAGGGAGGTGGTGGCGGCCAACTTGATGACCGGCGATGGTTTGCATCCGAAGGCCGAACCACGGCCGGTGGTGAAGCAGATGAGGTGTGCTCCTCCGGCCACCATCCCCGTAACCGAGGCCGGATCGTATCCGGGAGTGTCCATGAAGACCAACCCCTGGCTCCGTACGGCCTCGGCGTAGGGGTAGACCTCCATGAGATTGGTGGTCCCTCCTTTGGCCACCGCCCCCAAGGACTTCTCCAGGACAGTGGTCAATCCGCCCGCCTTGTTGCCTGGGGTGGGATTATTGTCCATCACCCCTCCATGGCGGGCCGTGTAGTCCTCCCACCAGCGGATGACCTCAATGAGTTTCTCTCCCACTTCGGGACTGGCAGCACGACGCGTAAGAAGGTGCTCGGCCCCGTAAATTTCCGGCGTCTCGGACAAGATAGCTGTCCCCCCGTGAAGCACCAATCGGTCCACCGCGGCCCCCAAGGCAGGATTGGCCGTGATGCCCGAATAGGCATCCGAGCCCCCACACTCCAGCCCCACAACGAGGCGATCGGCGGTGACCTCCTCCCTTGTGACACGATTGGCCAGGGGGAGCATTGATTTTACCAGCTTGATCCCTTCCTCTACGGCAACCTCTGTCCCTCCCACCTCCTGAATGACGAGGGTGCGAAGCTGAGGACCCGGCTCCAGCCCTCCCTCCCGCAGCAAGGCCTCGATCTGGTTGTCCTCACATCCCAGGCCCACCAGGAGGATCCCTCCGAAATTGGGATGTCGGGCGTACCCGACCAGGGTCCTCTGAAGGCGGCGGAATCCCTCGCCCTCGGTATCCATGGCGCATCCCGTCCCATGACACACGGCCACGACCCCGTCCACCTGGGAGAACGGGGAGAGCTCCTCGGGGCCNAAGGCCGCTTGAATGCGGCGTGCCACAGTGGCCGAACAGTTGACGGTGCTAAGGACGCCAATGAAGTTGCGCACGGCCACCCTGCCGTCCGGACGGACGATCCCTNGGAATGTGGCCCGACGCACCTTGTCAACGATCTCCAAGGGCCGGGCATCGGCCCCTATGTCGTGCTCCCGGACGAATCCCTTGAAGGCCATATTATGGAGGTGTACATGCTCTCCAGGGAGGATCTCCCGGACTGCGAACCCGATGATCTGGCCGTACTTCCTCACAGGGTCTCCGGAAGGAATGGAGGCGACGGCCACCTTATGACCTGCGGGGATCACCTCCCTGCAGGATATCCGCCTCCCATCCTCGAGCGCCAGGACCTCATCCTTGGAGAGATCGGCTCGAGCCACAGCCACGTTGTCGGAGCGATGGAGCTGGATAATCTTGGGATTCCGGCTGGTCATGGGATTCCACCTCCCATCCGAAGTCTATTGGGATCTCGGGGTGCCCCCCGAAATCCCCCTTAGGATCCACTGTACAATGGCATATTGCAAGGGTTCCCCTCCTTGACGGGGAGATGGGGCGACGATATAGTGACCCTCTGGTCACCGAGAAGGGAATCGTTCCATGGCGTTTAACAATCTTGCAGAGTTCTTGGCCGATCTGGAAAAGGAGGGAGACCTCAAGAGGATCTCCCAGCAGGTGAGTCCGCGGCTTCAGATCACGGAGATCGCCGACCGGGTGATGCGCAGGCAGGGTCCCGCCCTGTTCTTCGAGCGGGTGGAAGGGTCCGAGATCCCGCTGGTCATCAATCTCTTCGGATCGGCCGGGAGGATGGCAAAGGCATTGGGATGCCGTGATTTGGAGGAGATCGCTCAGCGCATCCGGGCCCTCCTTGATCTCCGAATCCCCCGTGGTCTCTGGGGAAAGATCTCCGCTGTCCTTCCCCGACTCAAAGAGCTCTCCTCCTTCCCCTCCAAGGTAGTCCGGTCCGCCCCCTGTCAGGAAGTCGTCTTGGAGGGCGAAAAGGCGGACCTTCGGAGGCTGCCCGTACTGACCTGCTGGCCGCAGGACGGAGGTCCCTTCATCACTCTCCCCCTGGTCATCACCAAGGACCCCGACACAGGGACCCGAAACGTGGGGATGTATCGGATGCAGGTCTACGACGGACGCACCACGGGCATGCATTGGCACCGCCACAAGGGGGGGGCCGCGCACTTCAGGAAACACCGGTCTCGAGGGACTCCCATGGAGGTGGCCGTGGCCTTGGGCGGTCCTCCGGCCCTCATCTATGCGGCCACAGCCCCGCTTCCGGAACAGTTGGAGGAGTTCGCCTTCGCGGGTTTCCTTCAGAGAAGCCCTGTGGAGTTGGTTCGCGCCAAAACAGTGGACCTGGAAGTCCCGGCAGAGGCCGAAATCGTCCTGGAGGGATACGTCGATCCGGCCGAGCCTCTTCGTCGGGAGGGGCCATTCGGAGATCACACGGGATTCTACTCCCTGCCCGAGGACTACCCCGTCTTCCATCTGAAGGCCATCACCATGAGGAGGAATCCCGTCTACCCCACCACTATCGTAGGGCCGCCACCCAAGGAGGACTATTGGCTTGGGTACGCTACGGAGAGGGTCTTTCTGCCCCTTCTCCAATGGATGATCCCGGAGATCGTGGATCTCCATATGCCAGCGGAGGGGGTCTTCCACAACCTGGTCTTCGTCTCCATCCGAAAACAATACCCCGGCCACGCCTATAAGGTGATGCACGCCCTTTGGGGCCAGGGTCAAATGATGTTCGCCAAAGTGATCGTGGTGGTGGACGAGGACGTCAATGTCCAGGATCCCAAAGAGGCTTGGTGGGTCGCCTTGAACCATATCGATCCCCAGAGGGACATCCTCTTTACCCGCGGTCCGCTGGACGAGCTGGACCACGCAGGGGCTCAGCCCACCTTCGGTTCCAAGATGGGTATCGACGCCACCCGCAAGTGGTCCGAGGAAGGATTCTGCCGGCCCTGGCCGGACCGTATTCGGATGACCCCCGAGGTTCAGCAGCAGGTGGACCGACTCTGGGAACGGTTGCGCCTGGACGATTGAACCATGCGCTCCCCCATCTTCCTCGGGTGGCAAAGGGCCTGGGAATACGGGAGGATGATCAAGTTCTCCCATTCCCTCTTTCTGTTGCCCTTCGCCCTCTCTGCCCTCTTGCTGGCCCCATCGGGGTCTTTGAACCCCGCCAAACTCCTCTGGATCCTCACGGCCTTGGTCTCGGCACGAAGTGCGGCCATGGGATTCAACCGCATCGCGGACCTGAAGATCGACGCTCTCAACCCCCGAACGGCCCAAAGGGCGCTGCCTGCCGGGAGGATCCGTCTGGGGGAGGCCTGGGGCTTCGTCCTGATCTCCTGTGGGGTCTTCCTCCTGAGTGCGTGGGCCTTGAATCCCCTGGCCTTGGCTCTGGCACCCCTAGCCCTCTTCGTGATCCTGGGATACTCCTATACCAAACGCTTCACGTGGGGAACCCACTTCGTGCTCGGGGCGGCCACGGCCTTGGCCCCGGTTGGGGCATGGATCGCTGTCACCGGATCCCTGGATCCCCGAATCCTGGCCCTTTTTGTCGCCGTGGCCTCCTGGGTTTCCGGCTTCGACATCCTCTATTCCTGCCAGGATGAGGCGTTCGATCGGCAATGGGGGCTCCACTCCATCCCAGCCCGATTCGGCCTGAGGCGGGCTCTATGGACCTCCAGGCTTCTCCATATCGTAGCAGTAGGGGGGTTCGCGGCAGTGGGCCTCCTCTTCTCTTTGGCGACCTTCTACTGGATCGGGATGGGGATCATCGGCGGACTCGTGGGCTTGGAACATGTATTGATCTCCGATAGGGACCTCCGGAGGCTCCAAACGGCCTTCTTTCACATCAATGTGGCCATCAGCATCTGCTATTTCCTCTCCGTACTGGTGGAGAGGCTCTCGAGTTGAGAAAACCAGGGGCCTTCTCCAGGCCCCTCCTTGGGGAAGGACTATGGAACTGATCATCGCCATTACGGGTGCCAGCGGGGCCGTCTACGCCTGCGGGCTCCTTCATCACCTCCTGATGAGGGGGCATGGGGTCCACTTGCTGGTATCTCAGTACGGGGCGCTCAATCTCCGGGTGGAGTTGGGAATAGACTTCGACGAGATGCAGCCCCTAGAGATCTTGCGAGCCATTTACCCACAGGCGTTCTCCTATAACTATAAGGGGACCCTCCGGGCCCATCCCGTGGATGACCTCTCTTCCCCGCTGGCCAGCGGATCCTCCACCTGGGAGGCCATGGTCATCGTCCCTTGCAGCATGCGAACCCTGGCTGCGGTGGCCCAAGGATTCGGGGACAACCTGATCCATCGATGCGCCGACGTGGCCCTGAAGGAGAGGCGCAGGTTCATCCTGGTCCCTCGGGAGACGCCTCTGAGCCGGATCCACTTACAGAACATGCTCCAGGCGGACGAAGCGGGTGCGGTTGTGGCCCCTGCCATGCCCGCCTTCTACCACCGACCCATGGAGATCCAGGACCTGGTGGATTTCATGGTCGGACGCATCCTCTGTCTCCTCGGGCTCGAACCGCTGGCGGGGATCCGGTGGAAAGGGCTACAGGGGGAATGAGACTGCGCTGTCGTTTCGCCCCAGAGGTTCCGTTAAAGGTGAGGGAGGAGATCCGAGAGGCGCTCGTCCGCCTCCCCTCACCCCAAAGCCAGATACTCCATCACCATCACCGGGCCAAGACGTTCTATCGGATCGAGGTGGCTGGCCGCTCCCTATTCCTCAAAGCCCGGATCTTCACTTCACTGCCCCGGCGCCTTGGTCGGACTCTCCGGACCACCAAAGAGGAACGGGAGTTTTCCAACTATCTCCTCCTCCGTAAGGCCGGAATCCCCTGTCCCGCCCCTGTGGGGGCCGCCCGTCTCTATTCGGGCCCCTTGATCAAAGCCAGCTTCCTGATCACGGAATTTCTTGAGGAAGCCACCCCACTTCGGAGTCTCCTCGTGGGAGGGAAAGCGCCCCTGGATACCCTCTTGGATGCCGTTGTGGACCTCTTCAACCTGATGCAGGAGAAGGAGATCGTCCATAACGACCTTCAGTGGGATAACATCCTGGTCCAGACGGGAACCGAAGGCCCCAGGCTCTCTGTTGTGGATGCCCTGCACGTCCGACGTGCAACGCATGGGGAGACTGCCTCCCATCACCGGGCCCATGCCTGGTTCCTCCACTTTCTCTTTCATCAGGGGGCCTCACAGAAGACCATCGATGGGTTTCTGGACCGGCTCCCGAGGTTGGGACTGGAGGGAGAAAGGGGGCGTCGATGGATCCTCAGACAGGCTCACCAGTTGAGGAGAAGGCCGTGAACCACCGGAGGACCACCTATCGACGTTTCCGCGAGGTCTGGGAGAGTCCCCGGCAGGCCGAGGCGTATCGGGACGATCGCTTCAGCCGGTCACGGCGGTGGAGATGGACGGACCGGCGGGAGAAGGAGATCGTGGCGGCGCATCTCTCTGGATTCTCTCCTGGGTCTCTGGTGCTCGACATCCCCTGTGGGGCAGGACGCCTCGCTCCCTCCTTCCGCGGGAAGGGGGTGGTCCACATCGGGGCCGACGTCTCCCAGTCCATGGTCCGTGTGGCTCAGAGGACGCATCGACTCTCCCAGCTGGTAGTCGCTGACGCCTTGAGTCTTCCATTCCGGGAGAAGGCCTTCGACGGGGTGGTCGCCGTCCGTCTCCTTCACAGGATCCAGGAAGAGGAGATCCGCGTGAGGATGCTCCGTGAGATGGCCCGAATCTGCAAGGGGCCGCTTCTGGTCACCTACTATGCTCGATGGAATCTCCGTGGAATTCAGCGCTGGCTCCGCGGAAAGGCTCCAGGACTAAGCCTCAGGAGGATCCGAAACGACGCGGAAGAGGCGGGATTGGAGATCCTCCGGTCCCACCCCCTGAGGCGCTTCAGCCAGCAGCAGTGGTTCTTCACCATGGCCCGAAAGGGGGAAGGAGAGGTCCATGTCTAACCCCCCATGACGGTGAAATAGAGCCTCACCAGGACAGGCTCCCCTAGAGGATCAAGCGAGGGCCCATAGGGGGCCAGATCCAGATAAGGCTTGTAGGGGTTGAACCTCATGCCCAGGGATTCCTCGATTCTTCCGGCGCAATCCTCGAGGGTGCGGATGGCATACTTCCCCCTCGATGTCATCACCTCGAGGAGAAGACGAGTCCTCTCCGAGCTTGCAGGCCATCTCTTGAGCCTGCGGTGGAGCCTCTCCAAATGACTTTCCAAGGGCCAGGAAGCATCGTAGAACGAGACCAGGATCTCCAGCGAGACGGGAGGCCAGAGAATCAGCCCCACATCGGTTTCCTCTGGGGGAAGAGGGTCCTCGCTTCTTGTCCCTGCATGAAGCCTCCTGTCCCCTCCCAACCGTCGGAATCGGCTCAGATGGACTAAATAGGCCAGACACCCNTACCATTCTCCGGCCAACCATCCTTCGAGTGGTCCCTGAGATGCGCGGAGGAACCAGAAGGCCTCCCTACGGGANGAAAGATGTTGCAGGAAGGCATCCATTAGATGACGCAAAGTCCGCTCCATGGCCCACTCCATGAGTTTCCTCGAGGTCAAAACCATTGCGAGGTGAGGTCAGCATGAAGGGGATGAGGTCCACGGGATCCACTAATCCGCCCCGCTGTGAGAGAAACGGAAGCCTAAACCCTCCGTGGAGGGTCCTTTTTCACTGCAACTCAGTACATGAGATTAGGCAAATAGAGAATGATCTGGGGGAACAGGGTCATAATCACGATGGAGACGAGGATCGCCAAGAGGAAAGGCAGCGTCCCCTTGAAGATCGACTCCAGCGAGACCTTTCCAATGACGCTTTGCGCCACCCCATAGACCACGTAGACGTTAATCCCCACAGGCGGTGTGATCACGCCGATCTGTGTGATTAAGACGATAATCACGCCGAACCAGATGGGATCATAACCCAAATTGAGGATGACAGGGTAGAAGATGGGGATGGTGAGCATGACCAGAGCGAGGGCGTCCATGATACATCCGCCCACAAAGTAGACCAGGACGATGGCCGCCAAGATCAGGTAGGGAGGCAGGTCGAAGCCCCCCACCCACTGGGCGATATTGAAGGGGATGCGGGTGACGGCCAGGAACTTCCCGAAGACCACGGCCCCGGCGATGAGGAACATTACCATGCAGGATGTCCTAAGGGTCTCGAAGAGGGACTTTACGAATCCCTGCCATGTGAGCCTCCGCCGCAGGCCCGATACCATCAGCACACCGAAAGCGCCCACTGCCGCCGCTTCGGTGGGAGTGAAGATCCCGAAAAAGAGCCCCCCCATGACAAGGAGGAAGACCACCAGGGTGTCTCCCATCCCGGATAACGACCGAATCCTGGTCCCCCACGTGAAGCTCTCGCCTCGAGGTCCCTGATCCGGGGCCACCCGACATGTGATGTAGATGCAGAACACAAAGAGGATGGTCACCAAGATGGCTGGGAGGATACCGGCCACGAAGAGGGCACCGATGGACTGCTCGGTCAAGACACCGTAGACAATCAGGACCACGCTCGGCGGCATGATCATCCCAAGGCCGCCCCCTGCAGCCACCGAACCAGTGGCGAGTTCGTCTGCGTAACGGTACCGCCTCATCTCCGGAAGGCCTACGGTGGCCAGCGTGGCCGCCGTTGCGGGACTGGAGCCACAAACAGCCCCAAAGGCTGTGCATGCCGTGACCGTGGCCATGGCCAGTCCGCCTCGGGTGCTCCCCAGGAACTTGTAGGCGGTGTCGTACATCCGACTTCCGATTCCGCTGTTGTAGGCCAGCTGGCCCATCAGGATGAAGAGCGGGATGGTGGTCAACCCATAGGCGGAAAAGGACTCGTAGAGGCTCCTGGAAAGGAGCTTCAGCCCCCCCTGGAAGGAGATCATGGTCGAGAAACCCAGGAAGCCCACGAGGGTCATCACGTAGGCCACAGGCATCCGGGTCATGAACAGGGCAAGCATCAGGACGATTCCAACGGTGCCGACCAAGCCTGGATTCATGGCTTTCCCTTGAGTTGCCGAAGTTGCACGAAGACATCACGGAGGATCAAGATCGTTAAGGTCAGGAAGCAGATGGATACTACGTAGATGATCAGATATTCGGGAAACTTCAGGTTCATGGAGACTTGACCGCTCTTTTGCATGGTGAGGGCATAGCCGAACATTTGCCAGGTCACTAGGGCGAACAAGACGATGCTGATGAGATCCACCACCAATTTCAAGACGGCTTGGGTCCGGGGAGAAAGGATCCGGAACAGGAACTCCACGCCTATGTGTCCCTCTTCTTTGTGGGTATAGGGGAGGGCAAAGGCCACCGCCATGGTGGAGAGGAATCCCACGACCTCCACGGCACCCAAGATGGGACGCCCGAAATAACGGAAGACCACATCCACACATGTGACCAACATCATCCAGGCCAAACAGACGGCGCCCAGGACCTTGAGCCTCTCAACGAGCCACGCCAACCATGGACGGAGAAGATGCATGAGGGAGCCACTCCTGACGGTTCTTGGGGCCGGGATTCCCCGGCCCCTCAGGAACTCACCTTATTGGAGATTCTTCAAGGTCTGCTGGATAAATGAGACGATCTCTTTGCCGTTGAAGCCCTTTCGATCCAACTCCTTTTGATACCCCTCTATGATGGGTGAGACCGCTTTCTTCCAGCGGGCCGCCTCCTTCTTGTCCAGGCCGATGATCNCACCCCCTTGCTCCAGGAAGAACCGGATCCCTTCCATGTCGCTGTCATCCCAGGCCTTCCCGTGTTTGATCACCCANTCCTCGTTGATCTCCTGAATGATCTTCTGAATGTCCGGTGGCAAGGAGTTCCACCGGTCCTTGTTCATGACCACGAAGAAGGATGTGGTATAGGCGGCCGGAAAATGTGCGGTACAGTATCGGACCACCTCCCCCAGCTTCCATCCCTTATTGGCCTCTAGGGGATAGACCGCTCCATCCACCACCCCCTTCTGGAGCATCTCATAGGTCTCGGGCATAGGCTTGGGGACCGGGGTGCCACCCAGTGCCTTGACCACTTGGGCGCTGGTTCCGTGGCTGCGGAACTTCAATCCCTTCATATCCTCCAGCTTCCGCACCGGGCGCGTCTTGGTGTGGACGAGTCCCGGGCCGTGGGCATGGAGGTACATCACTTGAGTGTCCATGAGCTCTTTGGGGCGGAACCTCTTGTAGACCTCCATGATAACCCTGGTGGCCACCATCCCGCTGGTGTACCCCAAGGGGAGGTCTACTGCCGACATGACCGGGAAGCGGCCCCGTGTATAGGCCAGGACGGAAAAGCCGATATCCGAGATGCCCTGAACCGTGCCATCATAGCATTGACGGGCCTTAGTTAGGGTCTGGCCTGGGAAATAGTCGATCTTGACCCTCCCCTGAGTGCGCTTCTCGACCTCTTTGCACCATTGTTCGGCCAGTTTGCTTTGGATATGGGTTGGGGGGAAGAAGTTGCTGTAGGTAAGCTTGATGGGACCTGCCTTGGCCGGGACCCCCCAGACAAGGAGCAGAAGCGTGCCCAAAAAAAGCACCGAGGCCGAAAAAGCTTTTTCTCTCATTTGGTATCCTCCTTTCCCATGGATGTGGAATCTTTCAGGCCTTCCTTCACTCATCCCCATCCCTCTCTCAACAACTTCCTCATCATTCCCGGAATCTCATCTTGGAGGAAACAGCATACTCCTTCGACTTCCTTGGGATGCCATCCACGAGGAAACGCACATTGGAAGAAAACATCGCCCGTCGGACGGCGAAGGAGGAATTCCGGAAGCCCTTTTTCAAAAGCCTACACAGTTGGAAGGGATTCGGGGCAGGCCCGCCGCGGCCTATGGTCTTAACAAAACCGAGGGATCCGGCGCACGAGCTTGTTTGGCAGAAGAGAACCCCCGGGTGAAAATCTGAATGTACAAGCCCGCCCATGGGACCCCCACAGAGAGGACGAGAGACCTTCTTCAATCCACGCGTCGGAGGAGTCACTCCCAAAACTTGGGGGAAAAAGATAGTGGAAGGGGCCGTGTGTGTCAACGGAAAAAGATGTCTTTACCAAATGCCAAAAACCGGATAGTCCTCAATCGATCGTCCCTGTGGAAGAAAATCCTTTGCAGAAGATCAAATCACGGTGGGAACAGCCTAGTTGCTTTGCAATCAAGCAACACTTGACTTTAAGGAATAACTTAGACTCTCTTGTCCGTGTGGCTCAACCCCATGCTTATGGCATCCTCTAAGGTCGCATCGTTGATAATAGGCCCCCCAGAACCATCACACCACTCATTTCCCGCACCTATTTATGGATGTTCTCCCCCATGAGGGGCGGGGGGCCCCCTCAGGTCCATGGAAGCGGCCTCCCTCAAGATCCTCCTCAGGATCCTCTCGTGGAAGGGGGGATTCGATGAAACGAGACGTGCAGCCTCCAATGCCTGCCTCAAGAGGCAAGGGATGCAATCCAAAAAGGTCTCATCTCGTTCAACCTGCCCAGCCAGGATCACTCCTGAACGGAGATCAAGAAGATACCTTCTGGTTCCAGAGAGACAGCCTGCATTATCCCCTTGCTTGCGAACAATGCGGGCCAGATACACGCGTAACAAGACATCTTACTGAGCAATGTCCCTTTAAAGGTCGACACGAAGGCTGTGAATTTTCCAGCCCTTCTTTCACTGACGTCGATCCCGCCTCTGCCCCCATTGCCCTTTTCCGGGTCTTGTGCTTCTAAACCCCCAACTTCCTGCCTCCCTTATCCCGTTTACTCACCAATGGGGAGTAATGCAGGATGGGACTCCGGTGATGTAGCCAAAATCAACAAGTGTATCTCCCTGAAATCCATGGGCAAATCAGGCTTTAAGTATAAGGTGTAGCCCATTGGCATAGGTGTATAGGGCAATCCCTCACTTTGGAGTTCGGCTTTTGTGGTTTTTATANAGAAATATCAACCGCTTAAAAGGACCTCAAATGACTCCCACAGTAGGCACATCTCTTGCGGTAAAGACTGCCGAGAATGCTCGTTTCCCCTGACATCCAGACTAAAGGAGGGAAGACCATGAAAAGGCAAGGCAGAGAAAAAAGGGGCAAAACCGATAGGTTCCCAATCCAGGAGGAATGCATTTGGATGAAGGCGGGCGTCGTCAATTTTAGGCTGTGCAATAACACCTACGACTGTTTCACATGCCCCTTCGACAGGGGTATGCGACGCGCATTGGGAGTAAAAGGGCACGCCAAACAATCTAAATTCACTATACATTGGTCCAAAGAGTTGAAAAAACAATATAATGGACCTTACCGTCCCTGCCGACACATACTTACGGGAAAGGTCCAAGGCCCTAAGATCTGCACCCTTAACTACGAGTGCTATCATTGCCCCTTCGATCAAATGCTGGACGACCTGGATATGGTTGAACTACCGAGCAAACCCCATATCGTATTCGCATCGGGTTTTAAGCTCGCTGAAGGATACTACTATCACTTGGGACACAGTTGGGTAAAAATCGAACATGGAGGGTTGGCCAGGGTGGGGTTCGATGACTTCCAAGCGAAGGTCTTCGGCAAGGCCCATTCCCTCAAGATCCCCGACCTCGGGACCAAGTTGAGACAAGGCCATGGGGGCTGGGCCTTTACCCGCGACGATCACGCCGCCTCGGTGTTGTCCCCCATCTCCGGCACCGTAGTCGCTGTGAATCACAAGGTCAGAGAGCATCCTGAGATACCTCATGAAGACCCCTACTATGAAGGCTGGCTGTTCATCGTGGAGCCCACGTTGTTGAAAGCCAACCTCAAAGGCCTTTATTTCGGCAACGAGAGCCTCCGTTGGCTGGAAAACGAAAACCAGAGACTCTTGGGGCTTCTGGGAAGGGAACATCAAAGCATGGCCTCCACCGGGGGCGAGATGCTGGATGACCTCTTCGGCCTTTTCCCGGAGCTGGGTTGGGAAAGGCTGGTCAAGACCTTTTTGAGGACGTGATCCCCGGCATCCCCCGGATGGATGGAGAGGGTTCCAACACAAAAGGCGGGACCGAGGCAGACATTACACCCGGGGCTCTCGACCCCATCTTTCCCGCAGGTATTGGTTGCAATAACGGCAGAAGAAGAGGGGGATCTCGTCCAGATCCTCCACGCTGCCGGAAAAGTGCATTATGCATCGTCGATCGGGGCAATGGACGAGCTCATAAAGATGGCCAAGTTCATGGAGGGACACCTTGGCCATCCGTTCCAGAATCCGGGCCATGGGGGCCGTCCCTCCATCCCGATCCCTCCTGAGCCGGTAAAGGGACACCAAGGCCACACGCCCCCCTTGGCGAGCCTCTCCGAATACATAGGTCATGGTGGGGATAAAGAGATCTCCTTCCAAAATTCCGATGACCTTTTCGTGGTGTTTGAATGCTCTCTGTTCAACAACACGAAGGATATTCATGGCGTTATATTGAAGACGAGTTGCATCATAGGCATAGATCGGATCTTCCAACGCCATCATGATCTCTGCGGGAATGCGAAGATAGCCGACAATATGGGCGCATACCACCTCCAATACGAGTTCTGGCACGCGACCGAAAGCGACCACTCCGATTCGTCGATCCTTCCTCCTCATGGAAGAGCATGACCCCTTGGGTCCATCAGGGCGTTCTTTGAAGCTGATAGCGTTTGATCATCTTGTGAAGGGTCACTCGATTGACACCCAAAACCCTTGCTGCCTCGGTCACGTTCCACCCCATTTCCTCCAAAGTGCGCTGGATATGCTCCCTTTCCACCTCGCGAAGCGACCTGGGTCTCGAAACGGATCCCGGAGACGGCCTGAGAAAGGAGAAATCCTGAACCCTCAGGCTCCGGGACTTGGCCAATACGACCGCCCTCTCTATGACGTTCTCCAACTCCCGAACATTTCCGGGCCAGTCGTATTTCTGTAAGAGTTCTAGGGCTTCCTTGTCTATGTGATCCACCCTTTTGGTGGTTTCCATGCTGTATTTTTGAAGAAAGTGCCGGACCAACAGGGGGATGTCCTCCTTTCGATCCCTGAGCGGAGGAACTTGTAATAAAATCACATTGATCCGATAAAAAAAGTCCTCGCGGAATCTTCCCTCGGAGACCTCTTTGTATAGGTTACGACGTGTAGCCGAGATCAACCGGAAGTCTATATCGACCGGGACCCTTTCGCCGATGCGCATAATCTTCTTTTCATCCAGGACGCGCAAAAGATCGATCTGCATCTTNACACTGATGTCTGCGATCTCGTCCAGGAAAAGTGTCCCCCCTGAGGCGACCTCAAGAAGTCCCTTGCGGCTTCGGATCGCCCCCGTAAAGGCCCCTTTCTGGTACCCGAACAGTTCGCTTTCCAGAAGGGAGTCCGGGATCGCTCCGCAGTTGATGGGAACAAACGGTCCCCCAGATCGGTGGCTCCTGGCGTGAATCGCCTTGGCTACCAGCTCTTTGCCCGTACCCGTCTCTCCCATGATCAGGACCGAGGAATCGCTCTGTGCCACCTCGGGAATCAGGTCAAAGATGCGCCGCATGGCTGCAGACTGTCCTATGATGTCTTCAAAACGGGAGATCTCTTCGAGACGACCTTTCAAGTAATTGTACTCGCTAGCCATTTTGCGCTGCTGGGAGATCTTTTCAAGCACAAGGGACAGCTGATGGGGTTTGAATGGTTTGAGCAGATAATCATTGGCCCCGAGTTTCATCGCTTTAACGGCCGAATCGATTGAGCCGTATGCCGTGATAATGATGACCGTCGTATCAGGATATTCCTCTTTCACGCGGGCCAACAGTTCAAGACCGTCCATTCCAGGCATCTTGATGTCCACGAACAGGACATCGAATGGGATCTTTTCCAGTTTGTCGAGGGCCTCTTGGCCCGTAGCTGCGGAGTCGACCCGATGACCGAACTTCTCGAACCATCGTTGAAGAGACTCCCGGACGATCAATTCATCGTCGATGACCATGATGCCCAATTTCTCAACCATCCGGTCCCCCTTTTCGTGAATCTAGCCCACAGGGAAATAGAGAGTAAATTGACTCCCGGCCCCCTGTCTGCTCTCCACCTCCACNTGTCCCCCGTGGCTTTTCACAACCCCATAGACAATGGAAAGACCCAATCCGGTCCCTTCCCCTTCTTTTTTGGTGGTNAAAAAAGGCTCCATGATATGATCCAGCTCCTCCTCGGGAATGCCGCATCCAGTATCAAGGATGGAGACCCGGATCCTTTTTTTCGCTTCTTCCCTCTCGGATACGACCGTCAATGTACCTCCACCCGGCATGGCCTCGACAGCATTGAAAATCAAATTTAGAAAACACTGCTGGAGCGCGTTCTTGTCCCCCACCACTTCAAGATGGCTTCCCGACAATTTTGTCACCAGCTGGACATTCTGGAGCTCCATCTTATGGCGAGTCAGGGTTATGACCGACTCCAGGACATCATTGATATCCACGCACTTCATCTCCATGGTGCATTCACGAGAGAAGGAGAGCAAACCGGAAATAATCTTCCCGCACCGTTCGAGTTCATTGAACATTAAGGAGAGATAACCCCTGAATCTATCCAGCTCTTTCGGGGTTGGCTCCCCCTCTTTGAGGATCTCCTGCATAAGACCGCAGAAAGTAAGCAATCCCTGGATGGGGTTGTTGATTTCATGGACACAGCTGGCNACGAGCTTTCCCAGGGATATCATACGGTCCTCTTGAATCAGGGCCTTCATGTTGTTCATGAGATCTCTCTCTCGCTTCTCGAGCCGTGCGGAGATCTCTCGAGTGATATCCCTCCAAAGTTCGATCACACGGACGATTTCTCCCTTGGAATTCTTTACAGGGTATGTGACCAAGTCACAAAAAAATGTATATCCCTCCTCGGTGGTATGCTCGTGAATTACTTGGGCTGACCTGCCTGTTCTCATGGTCTCAATCATGGGGCAGTCCTTCTCAGAGAGCCATTCGGCGCACGGAGACTCCCGTCCGTGGGTCACCTCATAACAATGAGCTCCGATTACCTCATCCTTGGTCTTTCTCACGGCCTTCAGGTAAGCATCGTTAGCATCCACAATGGTGAAGTTGGGCTTCAAGATGACGACCCTTTCGTCTATCTGATGAATCAGAAACTCCGACAACATTTGCTCGGCCAGGAACTTCTGCTCTGTGGTTTTTAACCTTTGATACATAAGGAAAAGCTCCCAAAAGAGCCTGGCCAGATTGTGATCCAGGACGCCAAGACCTTTGGGCCTGCGGCGGATGATCTCCATCAACACCTCGCGATCATCTGTCAGCTCGATTAGGCCGTCCAGAGCTTCGAACTGGAAAAAATCCTGGAAATCACTCGTTGTATAGATCCCTTTCCTTTTGGCCAAAAGGAGACCCTCGGCCCTAGGATTGATATCACTTACCCCAACAATCCGGATATTCAACCAGGGAAAGGGCTCTTTAGCGAGAAGTTCGATCAGGGATCTGCAAGCCTTGCCGCCGCCGACAACGGCCAGATTCAAAGCGGGAGTTCTTTCTCCTTCGGCTGTACCTCCGCCCTCAAGATTTCTATGCATGCTAAAACCTCCCCTTCTCCCTACCATGAGAGGGAAAGACTCTGTTTGGACCGGACTATTTCTAGTCCGCACTATTCACCAGCAGGGGAATAATGCGGGCTGTATTACCCGAAGGAACAGGGCATTTCTTTATAGCGTTGTGGTATTTTCCCACAAATGTCATTGCGATCCCGGAAGGATCCTAAGGGATTGTCTGAAAATATCTTGGGGCTTGGGGGCGGAGCCCCCAGCTTTACCAGCCTTGCATGAATAATCCAGGCCAGGTCTGAAGGTCAAAGGCCTCTGACTGGACCCCTCCTATTCCTGGGTCCACCCGAAAACGGACTCAATGAGACGAGTCAGGTAGGTCGTCCCCCAGCGGCCTCTCTTTCTTCTCACTGGATGGTCAATTTTCGAATCAGCAGGGAAGAGACAATTAATCACCCCAATGAATGGACATAAAGAGCGCCTTTCGCGGTCTGCTACCACTCATCGATTTGCCAAAAATTTCCCTTTCTGCATTGTACACGAGGGTGCCTCCTTCCCCTGGCTCACCTTCCCCCCTTATCAAGGACATCCTCGAGACATGCATGGACGTGAATATCTGGAAAGCCTCCTCATCGGAGGTCAGTTTCTGGCCCCCACATCTTTCTCGTATTTATTTCGCCGATAATTCAACTTGAGTGGGTCCCCTTCGCCTACAAGGCTTCAGCCCGTGCCCAGCCGCTGGCTGGGGATCCGCAGGCAGCTCGTCTATAATTCGGAAACACTCTGGAGCCCTTCAGGAGGGGGAGTTCCCTTGGGGGGGCTCCCTCTTCCCTCCATGGCCGGAACACATGGGGAGGACTACGGTGAAGACCGAACCCTTCCCCAGTGCGCTCTGCGCCATGACACGACCTCCATGGGCCTCTACAATGGCCTTCACCGAGGCCAGTCCCACCCCATATCCCTCACTCCCGGATCCGTTCTTGCCGCGATGATAAGGATCGAAGATGAACGGAAGGTCCTCTGGAGAGATCCCCATACCATCGTCCTCCACCCGGATGATCACCTCAGATCCTTCTCCGACCGCCTCCATCCTCACAGTTCCACCTTTTCGGGAGTATTTAATGGCATTATCCAGCAGATTGGAAACCGCCCGAATCAATCGGTTGAGATCAGCCTCAATTTCGGGCAACGTCTCCTCAATGTACGCCTGGAGACGAAGATTTCTTCGTTCGGCTTTCAGCAGATAGGCTTCATAAACTTCCCATAACGCCTTTTTTACAGCAATTCTTTCGAACTTCATTTTTAGTTTGCTGCTTTTTATAAGTGAATAATCCAAAAAATCATTAACTAAATGTTCGAGTTTTTCCGCTTCTCTTNCAATTATTTCCAAGTACTTTTTTCTTTTTTCCTCGTCTTGTTCGACTGCATTGAGCAAACGCTGCGAAAAACCGTGAATGCTTATCAAAGGAGACTTCATGTCATGGGCAAACATGGAGATGATGTTTTCCTTTTCCCGTTCCAAGGCCTTGAGATACGAGATGTCTTCAAATGCCTCGATCCCTCCAACCAGGTTACCCCTCGTATCCACCAGTCCACCGACGTTCAAGCGGACCGAGACAACATCTCCGCTCTTTCTGTGGATCGTTGTGTCCACCCGCACAACGGGATCCCTTTGACTCATCACGGATCTCAGCGGACAGTCACCTTTACACAGCCCCCCTCGAAGGACCTCCCCNCAATATCGGTCGAGGACCTCTTCCTTCGAGTACCCGGTAATCCTTTCGGCCTGGGGGTTGAAATCCGTTATCTTCAAGTCGTGATTCACGGCCAAGACGGCTACAGGCAGGCTTCGGATCACGAACTTGTAGAAATCCAACTCCGCAATCCCGTGTTTCCCTTTCCCAAAATGTGTGGACATCCCCATATGCCGCCCCTCTGAAAGGCTCACAAGCACCCGCGTGCGTTCCAGGAGCTTCGTTCATGTCTCATTTGGCGGAAACCTCCTTCTCTTTCCCGGCATCGAGTCATGGATGGGAATCAGGAGATCCGCCACGCGCTGCACCCACATGGCACTTTCGTATGCCTGGATGGCATCGATGTGGACACCGGATGGGATCCCGTTTATTCTTCCATCCTTGTTGGGCCCTCTTCCGGTCCCCGGATCTGTAGTCTCCTTTTGAGGAGGTTCGCCGCAATCAGCAGGGGATCCATCACGCTGCTGAAAGGCGGGGCATAGGCCAGATCCAGTTGTGAGACCTCATCCAAGGTCATCCGGTTATAGAGTGCCACGGCAAGGGCGTTGACCTTACGGGCCTCTCCATCGCGCCCCACCAAGTTCCCGCCCAGCAGTCGGCCTGTGGATGCATCGGCCGTGATCTTGAGCAAAGAGGGTTGCGCTCCCGGATAGATCCCCACACGGGAGGTGGTCTCAATAACCTTGGAGATGGTCCCATAGCCCAGGGCACGGGCACGGGCCTCCGTCACCCCGGCCATGCCGATCTCGAGCCCGAAGACCTTGACGCAGGCGGCCCCCACAATGCCCCCGAAGCGGGCGTCACCCCCGACAGCGTTCTCACCTGCCACCCTCCCCTCTTTATTGGCCGTGTCTCCCAAAGGAGAGAGGACCCAACGGTCGATCACGCGGTGGTACTTTTCGCAGCAGTCGCCAGCCGCATAGACCAGGGGATCGGTGGTCCGCATGCGGTCGTCCACAGCGATTCCTCCGGTATCGCCCACGGAGATCCCCGCCTCCCAAGCGATCTCGGAGTTGGGCTGGACCCCCACTGCAATGAAGAACAAATCCCCCTCGAACGTCCCTTGGTCCGTCTCCACACCCCAGGCCTCGCCCCCTCGCATCAGGAAACCCTTGGGATGGACCTTTGGAAGGAAGACCACACCGTTGGCCTCCAACTCCTCCACAATGACCCGGCCGACCTCGGGTTCCAGCCCACTGTACGGGAGATCACCGCGGTAGAGGATCGAGACTTCGACTCCCCGCTCTCGGAGGGCTTCAGCCATCTCCAGGGCGATATACCCTGCCCCGATAATCACGCCCCGATGGGGATTGCGTTCATCGACGAACCGTCGAATCTTCAAGCCGTCGGTCAAGTCCTTGAGGGTAAAGACATTGGTGGCCTCCTCCCCTGGGATGCCCAACCTCTTGGAGCGCGCCCCCGTGGAGATAATGAGACGGTCGTAAGGAATCTCATGTTCCCGGCCCGTCTCCTTGTCCAAGACCTGGAGCCGGCACCGCGTGCGATCAATGGCCAGGACCTCGTGACGGAGTCGGACCTGGATCCTGTGTTTCTCCTCGAAAACCCGGNGGGTCCGTGCAATCAAGAGCCGGTGGTCGCCTATTACATCACCGATGTAATAGGGGACCTCTCAGGCCCCGTACGATACGAAATCCCCTTTCTCGTAGATGGTGATCCTTGCATCCGGGGATACCCTGCGAGCCCGACTCGCTGCTGAAGGACCTGCGGCGGACCCGCCGACGACAACGATCTCCAAGGTTTCCTTCATCTAACACCCCCCATTCGATCCAGATTGTCCCCCGTGGGAAAGGTTCACGACTCGAACTGGAAGACGCGCCCCACGTGGGCGAAGGTGAAGCGATCCCCGAACTCCTGCATCAGACGAAGGGCCGCTTTCATTCCCGTGCAGTGAGAGACGGCCACCACCTGCGGGTTCATCGCCTTCAGCGCACGGATGGAGAGTTCCAGTTGGTCCTTGGTGAGAAAGCCCAGGTGCGTGCCTCCCAAAACGGCCCTCACACGTCTCTCCCCTGTCTTCTCCATGGCATATTCCAGGGTGTTGATCATCCCCGCATGGGCGCATCCGAAGATCACCACCAGGCCCTGGGATGTCCGGATCACCAACGACTGATCGTCCTGAATGGGATCCACCTCAAATCCCGCCCCTCGAGGGATGAGAAGGTCGGGATCCCCCAGTTCAAAAGCCGTTCTTCGGGGCACCTCGCCGGTGAGATAGACTCCATCGGCCACCTCCCGGAAACCCGCATCCAAGAGAAACTGGGCCCCCAAGGTCTCCAGGTAATCCCTCCGGTGGGGGATCCCCACGAACCGACGGATTACCATCTCCCCCAGCTTCTTCTCGGCAATGCGTTCCTGAAAGATGTTGGGGTGGGCCCACACCTCAGCTCCCCGGGCTATGCCCAGCACCTGGGGAAGGGCCTCGGTATGATCGAAGTGCCCGTGGCTGATGAGGATCTTCTTGACGGTCCGCAGGTCCTTTCCAAAAGTGATGGCATTGGGAACAATGGCCCTGCCGCTTCCGGTATCAAAGAGCAAAGGATCGCCGCAGCCCTCCACATAAGCGGCGAATCCGTGCTCTCCGATGCCCAGGGGTAACCCCACCATGTTGTCGGAAAGTATGGTCACCTGAACCATCGCATGCCTCCTGTGCGAAACTGCCGCCTTCCCTGCTGCCCGCCGTTCATGTGAGTGAGGGGCGGATTCCCGCCTCGGCGGATCGGCCTCCTCCAGGCCTCATTTCCTCCAAACCCACTTTCTCACGCCATCGAGGTCCCGATAAGTGGCCCCTTGGGACACAGCTCGAACCGTTGCGGCAGGGTCCACCACAAGGCTTCCGGCCAATACATCTATGCCATGATCGAAGAGGAGAGGGCTTGGGGGNGTGCTCGGGCCCATCATAATGGTAAAGGCATCCCTGCACAAGGGGAGGAGTTCCCCATAGGTCCCATTGAGGAGCACGGTAGCCGTTAGGACCACCACCCTGCAGCCGGGTAGGACCCTTCGGGCCTCGAAAGAAGGAAGGTCCCCCTCCTCGGGCCTCAGCTCCAGGACGAAGAGTTCCTCCACCTCCCCCCTGAGCCTCTCAACAAAGGGGAAGTGTCCTACCACCGCTATTTTCTCCCCTCTGGCATGCTCCAAGAGAAGATCCAGGACCGGCCTCTGGTGCAGACAGGCGTCGGGGACATCCAAAAGGGCATTCACAGTGGCCAGACCCACGGCCGCCTCCACCGAATCCTCAGAAAGCAAATAGCTCGCCAGCTCCGGGGCCCCCTTCTCTTCCAACCTGCCGGCATCCCGAACCGCATGACCTCCCCTGGGTTCATGGAAGACCAGGGATGAGGCCAGGCCACAGCGAGCTACAGACCTGCCTCTCCATAGCCGGTGGTCTTCCAAAACCACCGCGGTCAGAAAGGGGCCCACGCGAATCTCATGGGCCCTCCCCCCGGAGAGTCCCTCCACCAGGGACTCCAGCAGCATCCTCACCCCTCCTCCGGCTTGTACCCCGACCATGTGGCATTTTTCCACAAATGTCACTGCGATCTGGAAGGATCCGAAGGGGTCGTCTTGGAGTATCCTGGGGTTTGGGAACGCAGCCCCCAATTCGGGCCGACCTTTCAGGACCGATCCGGGTTAGATTTCAATGGTATCCCCCACTTTCAGATCGCAAAACCCGTCTTCTCCGAACACCTCTCTGAGGAGCCTTCGCGCCTTGGGACCCGTGCAATGACAGGGTGCAACTCGTTGGACACCAGCCGAGACAAGGCCCTCAATGACAGCATCGATCCGATCTGAACGGGCATCCAGAAGATGAAACCCTCCCATCACCAGATCAATGGGACCCTGGAGGTAGGACCGGAATCTTCGAAGCCACCGACCCACACCCCCGTGGGAGCACCCAAACAAGATGGACCATCTTCTCCTGCCACGGATCAGCAGGGCTTGCTCCATCAACCCGTCCCACACAAGGACGAGCCTCCGGATATTGGGAAACAGCGGGGCGGTTCCATCTCCCGTGGAGACCACAAATCCGGCTCCCAGCAGCTCTCGAGAGACATCCGCATCGAGGAGTCCTGGGGCAACAAGAATCTGGAGGGGTCTCCCCCTCAGGGCCCATATGCCGCGGACATGATCGAAGTGGCGGTGCGAGACGACCACATAGTGGATCCCTCCTTCATCGACTTCCACGGCCTTGAGATTCAGGGAAAGGGCCTCGGGATCCTCCCCTGCATCTTGGCCTCGTGCAGGAATACGGAGAGTCCCCACCCCACTCTGAACCGAGGCTCTCTTGCTTCCCCATCGAAAAGCAGGGGCAATCTCAAGTATGATGCCCTCGCTGCTGGGTTGGAATCTGCCCCTTTACCCCTCTTTCCCGGATCCCCTGAAGGTAGCGATGGAGCGCCTCACGCAGCGCATCAGCCGCCAGGAATGCACAATGAACGTCTTCATCAGGGAGGCCGTGGAGCGCCTCCACCACCTCATCGCCCCTGAGGTCCATGGCCTCCTCGAGGGTCTTCCCCTCGGCCATCTCGGCGACCACGGAGCCGCAGACCATGCTACACCCGCACCCGTCCGTGAATGCCGAGGCCCTCTCAATGGTGTTCCCACGGATCCGCAAGTAGATCTCCATGGTATCCCCGCAACTCCCGCGAACCCTGGAACATGCCTCCGCATCGGCCATCCTGCCCACGTGGGTTGGATGCTTCCACCGGCGGAACACCTCCTGGGAATAGATCCTCCGCGTCTCTTCATCGATCTCTCTTTGGAGATCATCAATGAAGGCCTCGAATGAATCGGGCATGGTGCATCTCCTCAGCACGATCCCATCCGATCTCTCAGTTCCGCGATGCGCTCCTGGGCCTCCCATACCATCTCTTCCCGGAGATCCTTGAGGCTATGCGGGTATGGAGCAAACCTTCCCCCTTGCCACTGACTCCCGGTCCATAAACCATCCCCCACCGATCCCGCCATTATCCCCTCTGACACCCTCCCCCCGAGGAGCAAGGCGGAGTGGAACAGCGTTCCTCCCTCCCGCAGCATGTGGCCCCATGGGGCCTCGGGAAAGAGGGTGGCGCACAATGCGCGGATAGGACGCGCTCCATCCCTAGCCTGCCGCATTGGGGACAAGAAAAGGGGCCCGCATCATCCCCGGAGAGGACCAATTCCTCACGAATCGCTCCACAATCTGGGCATCGATATTCGAAGATGGGCATAGGGCCTCCCTCTCCTCTTCAGGCTCTCGTCATGGGGATCCCGCATTGGGGGCACGTCTCTTGGGCACAGGGGACACCTCGACGGTGGGGAATCGTCTTCCCGCATTGGGGGCATACACAGGTGCCGCCAGGACCCAGTCCCCCACGGCCTCCACCTCCCCCCATACCACCTCTGCCCCTTCCTTTACCCCATCCTCCACCTCCCCCGGCGGGAGGTCCGGTTCCGTCACCTCTTGGCATCATCTCCTCCTTTCTCCCTTCGATCCATCTCCTCCAGGAGTTTCTCCAGTTGGCCCGCATAGAGGAACCCGTCCACACGGATGCGGACCCCGCTGATCCCCTCGACCCCCTTCACGGCCTCCTTTATCCGGGCTGCCAGAGAAAAACCCAAGGGGCAAGCCACAGAAGAGGGCCTGAAGGTCATCTTCACCTCCCCCTCCTCCGAGATCTCCAGGTCCTTTACCAATTTCATCCTCCAGACGTCCATGGAGGTCTCCGGATCGGTCACCGTCTTCAAGGCCTGGATCACTCGATCCTTCAGATCGGCACTTTTGCCCATTTTCCCCGACACGTGTTTCATCCTCTCCCCCGGGCAGGACGGGATCTCCGGGATTCCATGCCGCGAGAACACCGTCCTCACCCACCTCCTGCCCGAGATTCCACCCCTCCTGATGCCCGAAAGACCCTCTGCAATCCCTCCCAAACGGAACGGACCGCGCCAGCCACCTCTGAATCCGGGGCGTACTCCACAAGGACCTTCCGATTCACCAAAGCCCTGGAGACCACGCGATCATACGGGAGCTTCCCCAAAAAGGGGATCCCCTCGCGGCAGCAGTACCCCTCGATGGCCGCTGTCATCTCCCTGTTGAGATCCCACTTGTTCACGCAGACCGCCCTCGGAACCCGGAAATGGGCGGCCAGCTCGGCGACACGCTTCATGTCGTGGATGCCAGCCAACGTCGGCTCCGTCACGATCAGAACCGCTCCTGCCCCGGTCACCGAGGAGATGGCAGGACACCCGATCCCCGGTGGGCCGTCCACGATGATCCACTCCAGGCCCTCTTCCTCAGCGATCAACTTGGCGTTATGCCGAACCACGGTTACGAGTTTCCCCGAGTTCTCCTCCCCGGCTCCCAGTTTGGCATGAACAAAGGGCCCGTAACGGGTCTCGGAGATGTACCACTCCCCCGAGATGCACTCCTTGAGTTGAATGGCCTCCTCCGGACAGAACCGGACGCAGACCCCACATCCCTCGCAATCCACTGTGTCCACAACGAAATCCGGGGAAATGGCATCAAATCGACAGAAATCCCGACACTGCCCGCATTGGACACAAAGTTGCAAGTCAATGTCGGCAACATAACCGCTGCGGAAGACCTCCCTTTGTCGGATCTCGGGCTCAAGTAGGATGAAGAGGTCGGCTGCATCCACGTCCGCATCGGCCAGGACCTTTTGGCGGGCCAAGACAGCGAAGCAGGCCGTGAGGGTGGTCTTTCCTGTGCCTCCCTTTCCGCTGAGCACGACCAGTTCCTTCATTGGGCCCTCCCTCCCGGGGTATTCTCGTGCTTCCTCATCCCCACATGGTTCTCGGTTCCCGCCACAATGAACGGACCGGATTAATAATCGTCAGCAGGGGTGACGGCGGGGAGATCCGGGGGGAGACATAATCCATTCACCCCCGCTGACGAATCCATGTCCGACGCCCATCTGCCAGTTCCTCTTGGATCCTGCGGAACAGTCCCAGGAAGCGCTCTCCATACTCGGGAAAGACCTCCACGATCATCTCGCCTCTGGAATAGGCCTCGGCGATCCGTCGGTCTTCGGGAATCTTCATCAAAATCGGGAGGGACTCTTCCCGGCAGTAGCTATCCAGCTCTCCATTCCCCAAGTCCGCCCGGTTCACGACGATGCCGTGAGGGATCTTCAGGGACCGAACCACCTCCACGGCCAGTTTCAGGTCATTGAGGCCGAAAGGGGTGGGCTCGGTCACAAGCAGGCAATAGTCCACCCCTTTGATGGTGGTGATCACAGGACATGAGGTCCCGGGAGGTGCATCCAGAATCACCACCCGTTCCGCATGGGCCCTCTTCCGAGCCGCCTTGATAAGCGGAGGGGACATGGCTTCCCCCACTCGAAGCCTGCCGGTGACGGTGAGAAGTTCATCCGAAATCCCCTCCTCCAGTGACCCCAGGACTCGAGGGACCTCCCGGATGGCCTCAGCCGGGCACACCCGGGTGCATCCTCCGCAGCCATGGCATAGTTCCGGAAAGGTCAGTATATTCTTGCCCACCACCACGATAGCGCTGTATTTACAAAAGGTCCCGCACTCCCCGCAGAAGGTGCATTGGGGAAGATTCACCTCTGGCACGGGAAGCGTCACCTCGGAAGTCCGATGAATCGACGGCTTCAGAAAGAGGTGAGCATTGGGTTCTTCCACATCGCAGTCGATGAGCTGTGCCCTCGCCCCCAATGCCCATGCAAGATTGGTGGCCACAGTGGTCTTTCCTGTCCCGCCCTTCCCGCTGGCCACGGCGATGATCATGAGATCACTCCCTGCGCTTTAGCTGGCCTGCACTCCCTGCACGAGGCCGATAGAATCGTTTCCACGGGGCCCTGAGGACCTCTAGGGCGTCCTTGACCGCGCTCTGAAGGGTGTTGGCCGCCAGGTCAGCACAATGGCTGTGCTCCTTGGGCAGCCCCCCGAAGGCCTCCCTCACCGCCTCGCCGTCGATCTTCAGGGCGTCCCCGAGGGTCTTTCCCCGGGCCAGTTCAGTGACCATGCTCCCGCAGGCCACTGTGGCAGCGCATCCGTTTGTCATAAAGCGGATATCCTGGATACGGTCCCCCTGGAGACGAATCTGGATCCTCACCGTATCCTCGCAAATGCCGGTGAGCACCGCCTCCCCGTCCGGCTCATGCAAGCTACCCCAATTGCGGGGGCTGAGGGCATGGACCAGCAACGCCCCTCCTGCCCCTTTCCCCAGTTCCTCCATCAAGATCCGATCCAGCTCCTCTTTGATTTCATCCCCATCTCGAAAATCCATGGTCGAGGTCCTGCTCCTAGCCGGGATTATTCCTGAAAGGAGACAGCCTACATTGTTTCCTTGCTTGTGAACAATGCAGGCCGGGAACTCAATAGGGGTGCGTACCCACGACCAGCTCTTTTCCGAAGTTCTCTTTGACCAAGGAAGCCACCTTGTCGAAATCCAGAGGGCACTGACCGGTCTTCTTGGCCTTGACCACGCAGGTGCCCAGGTGGATCACGTCGAACTGCCTGTCGAGATATTCTCCGATCTCCTTCATCAAAGTAAGCTTGGGCATTATCAACCCAGGGCAGTCGCCACAATTTCCCAGGGCCACCAACTCGATCCCGTCCTTATATCGAGAAAACTCCCCTTCCCTCTTGCTGATGGCCTTGAGACACTTCTCGCACGCCACGCAAAGTTGATCCTGAATCCGTTTGCAACCCACAATGGCCACTCTCGTCATCCTAGCTCCTCCTCCATAAGACAGGGTGAACCGTGCTTTCCGGGCGGCTTATCCGGCTCAGTGATCGCAGACATTGGCCNCGGTCACCAGGGTGTTGTTGAGGTATTGCTCAACCAGGGCCTCCGGCGGCAGGTTCGGGGCACCGGTAATCACCCGCACCCCGTTCTGGGCAAATAGGTCCAATGCCCTCCTTCCCATGCCCCCCGCTATGATGACATCCACCCCGAGGCTCTGGAGCCAGCGGGGCAGAACTCCAGGCTCATGGGGAGGCGGGGTCAGCAACTCCTTGTCGACGATCCGTCCCTCTTCTACCCTTACAACGGCAAATTGCTGACAATGACCGAAATGGTTGCACAAGACTCCTTCCGCCAAAGGAATCGCAAACTTCATGGATCTCCCTCCTCTGTTCTCGGAATGGGAATCCCCGGGATTACCCCGTATACCCCTCGGGGGTGACCCCGCAAGGCCTCTTGACCCGGAAAGAGGGCCTACCTGGGGTCCGATCCATCTCTCCTCACCCGGGGGACCACCGCGAGGCGTTCCTTCAAAAACGCGGGCTGCAGCTCGAAGCTGCGAACCCGAATATAATTCCCCGGGACATTACGCTGTCATTTCATCCCGATCACCAATGCCCCTCCACATTGGGACCCTGGGCAGGGGAATAGCGTCCCGCCAAATAGTCTTGCACTGCCTCGCGGGCCGTCCCCTTCACTCCAACACATACCTGGACTCCAGCCGCGTTCAGCACCCGGAAGGCCTTGGGCCCGCAGTTTCCGGTGAGTACCACATCCGGACGGGTCTGCATCAGATTCTGGGCCGCCTGAATCCCCGCTCCCTGAGGAAGCTGAAGATTCTGCGTGTTCTCCACCGCCTCCCACTGGTTGGTCTCCGAATCCACCACGATAAAATATGGTGCCCTGCCGAATCTCGGGTTTACTGGAGAATCCAACTCCGGCCGATCCACGGATACGGCGATCTTCATGAATTTCCTCCTTCCACCACTATCCCCTGCACCCGAAAGGGTAAGGCCGCGCCCCATGTTCCTGGTCCCCGGTGGCTGGGGCTTGGTTCCCCTTTCTCGGTCCGAATCCGTGCTTCAAGCTCCCCAGGTGAATCAGTCTCCCCGTGTGGAATACCCCCAAGGGCCGGGGCTTCATCCCCGCTGACATCTGCATCCCAAGAGGAGCGGGGGATCATCCACCCGCGGCCTCTTTTGGACTTCCCTCCAGGGCCTTCATCACCTGATGGGCCAGCTCCTCGAAGGCCTTTTTGGCCCTGGAATAGGGCCGATGCAGAACCAAAGGTTTGCCGCTGTCACACAGCTCCACCATTTGGGGCTCGATGGGAATTCGGCCGAGGAAGGGGACCTTCAGCTCCTTCGCCGCCTTCTCTCCCCCGCCGACCTTGAACAGATCGATCTCCCTGCTGCAGTGGGGACATACCATTCCGCTCATATTCTCCACAATCCCCAGCACCGGTATCTTCAGCAGGCGGCTGAAGCCGACGGCCTTACGGGAGTCGAGAAGGGCCACATCCTGAGGGGTCGTAACGATGATGGAGCCGTCCACGTTCTCAATGAGATGGGCCACGCTCAGCGGCTCATCGCCCGTCCCAGGGGGAAGGTCGATGATGAGATATTCCAAATCCCCCCACTCCACATCCCCCAGGAACTGTTTGATGACGTTGTGTTTGATGGGGCCCCTCCACACAATGGGTGAATCCGGATTCGGAGAGATATTGGCCATGGAGACGACCTTCAGATTTGGATAGACCTCCACGGGGCGGACCCCATCACCCGTCCCCACCAACTGGAATAGGTCGACCCCGAACATCCTCGGGATGTTGGGACCGTGGATGTCCGCATCCAGCACGCCCACCCGGTTGCCGTCCGCTGCCAAGGCGCTGGCCAAGTTGGTGGCCACGGTGCTCTTGCCGACGCCTCCCTTTCCACTCATCACCATGATCTTGTACCGGATGTGATACAGCCTCTCCCTAAGGCGTCTCTCTTCGTGCTGTTGCTTTTCCTTTTCCGAGCACTTGGAGGCCTGACCGCACGTCTCACAGCTTTGCTTCTCATCACAGGTTTTCCTCTCGCTCATGTCACTTTCTCCTTGCCCCAAATAGGGGAGATTCTTCTTTCATTCTCGTCCTTGGACACCACGAAATCAATGCGACCTGATCTCCGCCTCATCTATACTGGTCGAACAGGACGTCCCCTTTGCCCTGCGAAGGCGGCCCCATTCCCTGCACCCATCCATATCCGGAATACGGACCGGGTTATCCTTTTGTTCCTTCCATCGTTTGTCTCCCGCGCACTTCGCACGGCAGAGGGGACCGTTCCTCGGAAATGGCCGAGGAGAGGGATTCGACCACGCATCCCCCTCCTCTACCATCAGCTTCCCTCTTCTGACGAGAGCTCTTGAAGCCTTCGCTCCACCTCCTCCATCTCTTCCTTAAGCATCTGAGCGTGTTCTTTCAGCCAGGAGATCTCCTCCTCTCGGGATGGAGGTCCCCAAGAGCCCCAGGTCCAAGGCCAGGGACTCCAAGGCCCGCGGCCGAATCGTCCGGCACCACCCCACCAGCCGCGGCCCCAACCCCAAAACGGACCGCGGCGCCAACCGGGACGGTACCCAAAACACCAACCGCGACCCC
>Ga0180899_1091_pt1 | contig 66067 bp, 69 predicted proteins | sample Deesub1362A_J573_FD_124278 | JGI IMG/M metagenome (GOLD analysis project Ga0180899, IMG submission 124278) | Desulfarculaceae bacterium JdFR-97 | reverse complement strand
GCAGGTGGAGATTACGGATTATGGGAGGTTGCCTCAGATAGTGGAGTCCTTTATGGAACGCATCGAAGAAATCGGCCCTAACCCATATAAGGGATTCTGATGATCCCCACGGATCAACCAAGGGTCGGGCCATGGCCTCGGAAGGGCATTCGGCGTTGGGATGGCGGGTTTCCGAGGGACCATGGCAGATAAGGATTTCAGAGGTGTCAGCTGGCGGGTGAGGAGGTGAAGACGATGTCGGAGGTCGTGCGGGTGAAACCCGATGTCCCATTCGTCAAGGAACTTCTGGCCAATGGGGGGGATACCCTCAAGAAGTGTTTCCAATGCGCCACCTGTTCGGTGGTCTGTAACCTCTCCCCGGACCAGAAGCCCTTTCCGCGCAAGGAGATGATATGGGCCCAGTGGGGCCTCAGCGAGCGTCTGGCCAATGATCCGGATGTCTGGCTCTGTCACCAGTGCAACGATTGCTCCAAGCACTGCCCTCGGGGTGCTCGGCCCGGAGATGTCTTGGCCGTGCTGCGTCGCATGGCCATCCTTCGCAACGCGACTCCCCGCTTCGTGGCTCGGCTGGTCAACGAACCCAAACTGCTCCCCGTGGCCTTCGCCATCCCTGTAGCCCTCCTCTTGATCCTCATGGCGGCCCATGGGACCCTCAGAATCCCTGAAGGCGAGATGGTTTACGCCAAGTTCATCCCCCATACCATTGTGGATCCCCTCTTTGTCCTGACCGCGGCCTGGGCCGTGATCTGCTCTGCCATGGGGGTGAAACGGGTGTGGGAGGGTTTCCAGCGATTGGCCCCGGCCCCCAAAAGGGAATACCATTACTCTCTCTTGGAGTTCATCACCCTCTTTATCGTCCCGGCGGTCGTCGAGGTCCTCAAGCACAACAAGTTCAAGGACTGTGTGGTCAACCGCGCCCGTTACCTCGCCCACCTGAACATCCTTTGGGGGTTCGTCCTTCTGGCCATCACCACCGGGAGTGTGGCCACAGGTGTCTATCTCTTCGGCAAAGAGACCCCGTGGTCCTTGACCCATCCCGTCAAATGGATCGGGAACTTGGGAGCCATTGTCCTGATAGTGGGGTCGGTGTTGGCCCTGTCCAATCGCCTCTCCCGGGGGGAGGATGCGGGAAAGGCCACGTACTTCGATTGGCTCTTTCTGGTGGTGGTGTTGGCCGCTGGGGTCTCCGGGCTTCTTACCGAGATCTTCCGCCTCGCCGAGGTGCGTGCCCTGGGGTATCCTCTTTATTTCATCCACTTGGTCTTCGTATGGTTCCTCTTCGCCTACCTTCCCTTTTCCAAATTCGCCCATCTCCTCTATCGGACCACAGCCATGGTGCATGCCCGATATGCGGAGAGGGAGACCCGTAAGGCAAAGGTGATCTCGTACCAGTGGCCGGAGGAGCCCTCGGAGGGTGAGGGTCAAGCAGAGGCCCCCAGCGCAGCCTGACCTCAAGGCTTCTTCTCCCGGAAGGCTCTTTGCGCATACCCCCTTCGACGAATCCGCCCGGAGGGGGTTTTTTCGTCCGGGAGTCGGTGCGGGGCTTTGGGGAAGGACTCAGCCCGGTGTGGGGAGGTTGGAAATGGGTTGCTTTGTGGTAGCATGAAATTGGACGTGGAGGTAGCACTTCTGTCCTCGGTGTATGTTTCGGCGTGTCCCTGCCTCTGGAGTACGGAGGAGATCTGAAGCGAGAGGGCGGAGTGTGGAGGAGGTCATGGAAGAACTCTTGAGGCGGTTAATCAAAGCGGTTTACGGATATGAGAGGCTCCTTGATCGGATCCGCAGGGAAGAAGGTGAGATGGGCCACTGCGTCCTTGTGGAGAGGATCGCCAGGAAGTTCGGTCGCAATCAGCGGGAGCGGCTCTTTATTATGGAGACATTGGCCAACTATCGTGGCGAAGAGTGATGGGGGCGGCCCGGGCTCCGAGCCCGGGGGATGCACGACGCAAGGAGATGACATGGAATCCAGCAGAAGCGCTGGTTCGGAGAGAGATGCAGGAGGGGGAGGCGTCCTGGGGCGCTCCAGTCGCTTTCGTTTTCAGTGCAAGCCGGGCCTTCCCTGCTTTACCTCGTGTTGCAGAGACGTGAACATCTTTCTGACCCCCTATGACATACTTCGGATTCGCAGGGCACTGGGAATCTCCTCGGGGGCGCTCCTTTCCCGGTATACTCACACCCTGATCTCCTCAAGGAACGGGCTTCCTTTGGTGGCACTCCGGATGGACCAGCAGAGGGACTTGGCCTGCCCTTGGGTCCGGGAGGATGGATGTGAGATCTACCCCCACAGGCCTTGGTCCTGCCGGATGTATCCAGTGGAGACTCACCCCGAGCAGGCGGGGCGGTTCCGCTTCCTGGTGGATGCCTCGCGGTGTCGGGGCCTGGCGGAGGATCGGGAGTGGATCCTTCAAGAATGGTTCGAGGATCAAGGACTCGGGTCCTACGAGGAGATGAACGCCCTCTTTCAGGAGATCGTCTCCCATGAAGTCCTGAGACGCGAGAAGATCACCAATTCGAGAATTCGGGATATGTTCTACATGGCCTGTTACGATCTAGACCGCTTCCGCAGGTTCGTGCTGGAGAGCCGGTTCCTGAGTCTATTCGAGTTGGAGCCGGAGGAAGTGAAGTCGATCCGTACAGACGACGAGGCCCTACTGCGGCTGGCCCTGCGGTGGGTCCGCTTCGGTCTCTTCGACCGTAAAGCCATGCGGGTCCGGCCCCAGGCCCTTCAGGAGGCCCGATCCCATGGGGAAGCCGCGTCCGAAGGAGAGTCTTCATGAAGATGATGAGGAAACAGAGGGGCAGAGAAGGGGAGATCCGACCCATTGAGGGAGGACGGTTCCGCTTCGCCTGCCATCAGGGAGTCCCCTGTTTCACCGAGTGTTGCCGCGACTTGGAGCTCATCCTCACCCCCTACGATGTGCTTCGGTTGCGACGTCGCCTGGAGATCTCCTCAGGGGAGTTCCTGGATCGCTATACTGAGGTCCACCCGGGCAAGAACGCGGGTCTTCCCGTGCTCATGCTGAGGATGCGGGAAGACCAAGAGAGAAGCTGNCCCTTTTTGGGGCCCCATGGTTGCAAGGTCTACACCGACAGGCCTGGCGCATGCCGTATTTATCCCCTCGGACGGGCTTCGGCGGACACGGGCGGAAGCCGCCCCACGGATTTCTATTTTCTCGTGCTGGAGAGCCACTGCAAGGGCTTCCGGGAAGATCGGGAATGGACCGTGGCCCAATGGAGGGAGGATCAGGGGGTGGATCCGTACAATGCCATGAACGACCAATGGATGCCCCTGGCCACAAGGCGTCCCCCCGGCTCCGAGGGAAGCTATACACCTCAACAGATGCAGATGTACTATCTGGCCAGCTACGATCTGGATCGGTTCCGACAGTTCGTCTTTTCCACCAAGTTTCTCAGTGCCTTTGTCCTGGATGAGGAGGAGGTGAGCCGTATCCGCACGGACGACGAGGCCTTGCTCCAGCTGGCATTCAGGTGGTTGAAGTTCGCCCTCCTCCGGGAGCCCGCCCTGCGGCTTCGGGCTGACCCCGCGCACCGTCCCCTCTCGCATTCGTCCTGAGAGAGCGGGATTGTCCTTCTTTTCGAGGGAAGGAATTGCCCGATTTCAGTCGATGATCCCGCTTTTGAGGGCGTCGTAGGACCAAACGGGGAGGGGGCCTTTTTCTCCGGTCCTGGGGTCTATGTGGTGACGGTAAGAGGCGCAGACATTGTGATGCTCCAACATCCACTTCCACCCCCGCACAAAATAAGAACAATCGTCGTTGAAACACACGTAGAAGTACTCTGAGTCCCAGCTGCACATGATGGGCGTGGCCCATCGCTTCATGGGGACCCCACAGTAGGGGCAAATGGGTCTCTCTTCTTCCGCCATATCCAGGGCTCCTTTATGCTTTCCCCCATGCCCGGGAGAAGACATATGTAGTTTCCCTGAGGACAGTCCCAAGGGTTCTATCCGGACGCTGGAATTGAGCCCTTCTTGTGCGACTCGTCTTCCCTTGGGATCCCACCCTTCGTCATTGTAGTATACCAGATCCGGGGGAGGAGGGAAGGTTCCCCTGCCTTGACAATACCCCCCAAGGGAATACGATGATGGAAGGAGATCCTGTTGGCCTGCAAGTGGGAAGAGCGGGTCCTGGAAAAAGGAGGATCCCATGGACGGGGAAAGAAATCATGAGGGCAGGGGCCTTTGCCCTCCTTGCGATGTCTTTATGGAGGGGGAGAAAGCGGAGACCTGTGCCTTTTTCAAGGGATACCTGACCGACGAAGAGGTCCAGATCCTGTCCATACTCCGGGGGCTGAAGGAGAAGGCCAGGNAAGTCCGCAGGGAGATGCGTCGGCTTCATCAGGAGTTGGACGTCGAGCTCTTTGCCCGCCCCGAGGAGGATCTGACTCCCTCGGAGCGCCGCCGCCGGCGTGCCCAGGAGGCCCTGCATCGACAGTGGAGGGAGTGCGCGAGGCAACTGGACGAGTTGCGTCAGCAGTGGCGGGAATGGGAACAGATGCGATGGGAGGCCCATCATCGCAAAATGGTCCTTTTGGGGCACCGTCCTTGGGGATCCAGACCCGAAATCCCATGATACCTCATGCCGTGATGGGTCCCCGTCCCTTTCCCCCCTTACTCAGCTCCTCAATGGCCCATTCCAGGCGGGGTTCGGGGCCGATACGTTCATTGGCCTCACGAATCTTGGGAAGGGCCTCCATGAAGCCCGCCTTGGCGAGTATTCCACCGGCCCAGTTGACCACAGTGGGCTCCGAATGGTCCATGAGGCTCAGGATCCAATTGAGGGCCTCGCGGGTGCCGATCTGACCCGCCACAGAGATCAGACCGATTTTGAGGGGATCGAAGTCCCGATCTCGCCGGAAGGCCTCCTCAAGATAGGGGAACGCCCGCATACCTAGCCGTTCCAGCGCCTTGAGACAGCTCTCGGACAGAAAGGGGTAGGAGAACATGGAGACATCCACCAGGGCTCGAATGGATTCCGGGTCCGCCCAATGCTCCAGGATCTCGGGGACTAGAAGGGCGCTCCATCCGTAGCGAACGCAGAGGGGGAGAAGATAGGGCCGCGCTCGCGGCCCCGACTCTTTGAGGGCCTGGACAGGCCTGTGGAGGGTCTTTCGCCGCACTCGGAGCCCCTCCTCCCGTTGCTGAGGAAAGCGCTTGGGATCATCGGCCTTTCGGATCTCCCGGATCCAACGCTGGATTGCAGGGTCCGGGTCTTTGGGGTAGTCCTTCTGATACTGGAGGGCCTTGAGGGCGACCCAGTGACGTTCCATCCATGCCTGCGGAGCATAGGCGTGTCCAGGAGGTGATCCCGGCTCGTCGAACGAGTGTCTCCCGTGAGCCAGAAAATAGGCTTTGTGTTGCTTGGCCGCCTCCCAACGCTTCCGGGTGAGTTCGAAGACCTCCTCCAAAAGCCCCAAATAGAGAGCCGCCGTGGCCCGTATATCGTGAAGACGGTCCTCTTGGGGATAGCGTTGGAGCCAGCGGCGGGCGAAGGCATGGGCCTTGGCATAGTCGCCTGCCGCCAGCAGGGCGTAGCCCTCCCGTACCCGATCGTCGCGTTGGGATTTCTCCCTCTCCCGTTGGGATCTGCGTTTTACCTCCTCGGGGTCCATTTGCGAGAGGACCTGCCGATGCCTTTCCATACAGCACTTCTTGTACTTCCTTCCGGATCCGCAGGGACAAGGGTCGTTGCGGCCAACGGGCCGAAAGACCACATCGTCCTCCATGGCGCGTTGGGCCTGGACCCGGAGGTAGATATCCCTCCTCTTGAAGAGCTCCTCCTCGGAGATTCCAGCCTTGCGGGCCAACTGCTGAGGATCTCCTCCTTTGAGGAGCTCCAACACCGGGTCAAAGGGGACCTCAGGAGGGGAGTGTCCGTCCTTGGCCATGATCTCCTCCCAGAGACGGCTCCCTCCTCTGGAGGGAGGATATGGAAGATGTCATCTTAGCACAGTCAGCTCACCTCCACCATGTCTCGGAGTAAGCGTTTTGTCGTTTGGTTGGTGGACATCCATGCATGCTTCAGTGAGAGGTCTTCCGTTTCGGCTCCGGTGGCCTCTCGGGCGAAACCGTTACTCGCCCGACACGTCCATTGACACCGAGACGCCCCATCGCCTATGATTCATGCGCCTGAGCGAATGGGAGGAGGGAGGTTCCGCTTTGCCCTTGGGATTCATCGAGATTCCAAGGAGGGTGAGAAGGGACCCGTGATGCGGAGAGTCTTTCCATGGGGGGTAGTGATCCTGTTGAGTATGGCCCACATCTTTGGGATGTGGGACGGCTGCCCGGCGGCCTCTCCAGAGGGGCTTTCCCAACGTATCAGGATCGTGGTGGATCCCGGACATGGGGGTAGGGACCCGGGGGTGGAAGCCATGGGAGGGGGGCGACCGGAAAAAGACTGGACTTTGCTTCTTGCCAGGGAACTCCAGAGGGAGGCCCGAGGATTTCCGAGCGTTCAAGTCCTTCTCTCCCGGCAAGGGGATGAGACCCTTTCGTGGCGACGCCGGAAGGAGGCGGAGCGCGGCGCCGACCTCTGGATCAGTCTGCACCTCAATGCTGACACCAGGGGGAGAGCCAGTGGCCCTCGCCTCTTTTACCCTTCGGAGACCACGGAGGGGGCGGAGGGGCTGCAGCCCCCTGAGAGGAACGCCGATGTCCAGGCCATCCTTCGAGATCTACTTCGGACCCGCTGGCGAAACGATAGTATCCTGTTGGCCGAGCATCTTAACAGTGCCCTGGAGGGGATTGGTACCCAAGCAAGGTTACCCCATCCAGTGCGTTCTGCACCGCTTAAGGGATTGAGTGAGTTGGCCATCCCCGCCGTGCTCGTGGAGTTGGGATTCCTGACCCATCCGCAAGACCGGGCGCGTCTGCAGAATCCCTCCAGAAGACGGGTCATTCTTAGGGCACTGCTTCAAGGGATCGTCGAGTTCCTCCGGGATCCTCGCCGCAGTTCCTGAGAGAGGAGAAGCAACATAGCGCGTACCGGAATGAAAGGCATGCGGCCCAATTCAAAGGTGAGGAGGATTGCATGGTTCGAAGAGCGGAGGATCGAGGGGCAGAGGAACTTCGCCCCATCTCCATCGAAGGGGCAGTTCAGCGCCATCCTCTGGGTTCGGTCCTGATTCGGATGGGGGAGACCCAGGTCCTCTGTGCCGCCACGGTGGAGGACAGCGTTCCCCCCTTCCTCAAGGGAACCGGTCAAGGGTGGGTGACGGCCGAGTATGGGATGCTACCAACCTCCACCCAGACCCGCACCCCAAGGGAAGGAGGCCGTGCGCGTGCCGTGGAGATCCAGCGCCTCATCGGCCGATCGCTTCGCGCTGTTACCCAGTTGGAGACCCTGGGGGAACGGACGATCCGGGTGGACTGCGATGTGCTCCAGGCCGATGGGGGCACGCGGACGGCCTCCATCACGGGGGGTTTTTTGGCTTTGGCACAGGCCCTCCATCGCATGAAGGAAGAGGGGGTTATCGTGCGCGTCCCGCTGAAGGATCAGGTGGCAGCGGTGAGCGTGGGGTTGGTCCAGGGAGAGATCCTGTTGGATTTGGATTACCGCGAGGATGCCATGGCCGATGTGGACATGAACGTGGTGATGACGGGCTCCGGAGACTTCGTGGAGATTCAGGGGACGGCCGAGGAGGGGGCCTTTACCCGGCAGGAGTTGGACGAGCTTCTGGATTTGGCCTGGAAGGGGATTCGGCGGATTCACGAAATCCAGCTGGAGTTTTTAAAGTCTCAAGGGCTGTGTTAGGGAAGGGGGCCGTGAAGATCCTTCTGGCTACGCGAAACCCCGGAAAGGTCCGTGAGATCCGGGAGATCCTAAGGGGCCTTCCCCTGGAGATCCGTTCCCTGGAGGGCTTGGAAGGGGTGCCCGAGGTGGAGGAGGATGGGGCCACCTTCCTGGAGAACGCCCTCAAGAAGGCCCGTGTATTGGCGCATTGGGCTGGGGACTGGACCCTAGCGGATGACTCGGGTCTGGAGGTGGAGGCCCTCAATGGGGAGCCGGGGGTCCATTCGGCCCGGTACGCTGGCGAGGGGGCCTCTGATGAACAGAACAATGCCAAGCTCCTGGACGCCCTTCGAGGCCTCCCCATGGAGGCTAGGAAGGCCCGCTTCCGCTGCGTCATGGCGCTGGTCTCCCCCCAAGGGGAAGAGTGGGTGGTGGAGGGGACTTGCGAAGGTTATGTGGCCGAAGCCCCCCGGGGCCAGGGAGGGTTCGGATACGATCCTCTCTTTTATGTTCCGGAATTGGGGAGGACCTTCGCTGAGCTGTCCCCAGAGGTGAAGAATCGGATCAGCCATCGGGCCCAGGCCTTGGCGAGACTCCGTGTGGTGTTGGAAGGACTTTTGAAGATGAGATGAGGTGCCAGGCTGCGAGGCCCCCTTTTCTCACCGCCATGTCCCCATCTACTCCCGGAAATCCGTCTCCCTGATAAATCAAACTGGACCCGAATGGCGGGGAGGGACCGCCACAGGCGGGGACTGAGCCATGTTTGGCTCCTTGTTCAAAAGGGCAAAGGAACGCCGTATTTATCTCCCAATTCCTTCAATTGAGCCCGAAGGGAGACGCTCAAAGGAATCCCCCTTTTCTTTCGTTCCTCCTCTGTCTCGCGGCTTCGGTCTCCAGGCAGCCGGATTTTCTCTACACCAGAGGCAAGGCGGGAAGTCCTGATCGCGCGGACGAATCGATCTATGCGGCGCCGAAACTCCTTCAAGGAGACGAAATGCTCGATATGGATGGCCTGGAAGAAGTGGCCGAGGTTCTGTTTGTCTGATTCCGTGAAGGAAAGCAGATCCCCCACCTCATTGAGGGAAGCTGCACCAGTAAGCAGGGCGCACAGGATGTCGATCATCATAGCCGCCCCGGAGCCTTTATGCTTGCTCATGGGAGAGACAGTCCCCTTCAATGCTTCGTCGGGGTCATCTGTAGGTATCCCCGCTGGGTCCAAACCCCATGTGGTGGGTATCTTCTCCTTTCTTTGGCTGGCAGCAATGATTTTGGCTCGAGCTACTTCGCTGGTCGCCATGTCGAGGACTATGGAATGTCCTTCCCCCCCGGGTACGGCGATGGAAAGGGGGTTGGTCCCAAGCAGAGCCGTTGCACCTCCCCAAGGGGCCATGAGAGGCGGGGTGTTGCTCAAGGCGATGCCTATACAAGATGCCTCCGCGGCAAGGAGGGTATAATGGGCCATCATCCCGCAGTGATTGCTATTTCGGACTCCCACCGCAGCCAATCCAGAGGCATGGGCCTTTTGAATGGCGATTTCCATGGCCTTATGGGCTACAACATGTCCCAGCAGATTGTTTCCATCGATCAAAGCAAAAGACAAGCCTTCCCTGAGGATCTTCAATGAACCGTTGCGAGCGATGAGTCCCAGCTCCAAGCGTTTCACATATATCGGAAGGAAGCGGAGTCCGTGGGTGTCCACGCCGCGCAGGTCCGCATGGATCAAGGCGTCAATGAATAGCCTTGCATCCTCCTCGGGGACCATCAGGCGTCTCACCAAGGCGAGGGCCCATTCCCTTGCTACAGCACAATCTACCCATATTGTCTCTTGTGGGCTCATAATTCTCCTCGTTCTATTAAAAAATAGCTTTCCCTCACTCGGGCCAGGGGCGAGAGGCTCGAGACTAAAGGCGCACCCGCCTGCTCTTGGATGGGTAGGGGAGGCTTCAACCTCCCCTACCATAAGGGGGCGACTGAAATCGCCCCTACCCCCATGAAGGCATCGACGGGCGCATCTTCATCCATCGAGGGTGCCACCGCCCGCCAAAACGGGGCGCGCATGGGAGTTTGTGGAGATTCCATATGTCAATGCGGGTCAAATACAGTTCCAAAGTTCTGTTCTTAAGTCCTCAATACCCGATACGAAACTATTGTTCAAGATTAGGATCTGTGCAGTTGCTCATCGAATGCTGGCGTGGTACTATTCCGCCACCACAAGGAAAGACTTAGCATAGGCCGAAGCGATTCTAAGCCAGGGGTGTTTTGCCATGCACGTCGATCTATTGATCAAGGGCGATCTCGTATTGGAGCAAGGGATCCTGAAGGATGGAGTCGTGGCGATCAACGGCGGTATCATTGTGGGGATTTTGGGACGGGATGATGTTGTCCAAGCGAGAGAGACCATCGATGCAGGGGGTTCATTGGTCTTCCCGGGGGTCGTTGATGCCCATGTCCACTCGTATAGCAACCTTTCCGAAGGTTTTGAGCATTCCACCCAAGCGGCCGCTTGTGGCGGGGTGACCACCATCATCGAGATGCCGTACGATGCCACCGGCATCCAGACTACTCCGGAGCGCTTCCAGAAAAAGATCGACCTAATTCATGAGGTCGCCAAAGTCGACGTAGCATTACTGGCCACCGTGCCCAAGGAGGGGGACAGAGAGATGATTGCCCCCTTGGTGGGGATGGGGGCCTGCGGGTTCAAACTCTCCTTAAATGAAGCTGATCCGGTCCGATTCCCGAGGATTGCGGATGGTGTGTTGTGGACCATTTTACCCGAAATGGCGGCCCATGGGGTCCCCGTGGGCTTCCATGCGGAGAACGAGGAGATCATCCAGTTTTTGGTGGACCAATACCGGCGGGAAGGAAAGACATTTCCTCACGCCCACTGTGAGACCCGCCCGCCTGTGAGCGAGTCCACAGCCGTCCTCAAGCTCCTCGAACTGGCACATTGGACGGGTTGCAGACTACATATATATCACGTCTCTCATCCCCGTTGCATACATCTGATCCAGGCATTTCGCCGAGATGGGGTAGATGTGTCCATGGAAACTTGTCCACACTACCTCATCCTAAACGAAGAAGATATGAAATCGCTTGGGGCATTCGCCAAGATCAACCCTCCTCTGCGTTCCCAAGAGGCTGTGGACGAGATGTGGGAACTCCTCAAGGCCGGAGCTATCGATATGGTCGCATCGGATCATGCCCCTTGGCCCCTCCAAAAGAAGATGGCTNCCGATATTTTCCATAATGCTTCCGGAGCCCCAGGGGTGGAGACCATCCTCCCCCTGCTTTTCAGTGAGGGAGTTTCCAAACGGGGGCTTTCTCCGTGGGTCTTGGGTCGTCTTTTGTGCTTGAATCCGGCGAAGCGATTCGGCCTCTACCCCAAAAAGGGAAGCATCGCCGTCGGAGCCGACGCGGATTTCGCTATCCTCGAGCCTTCCGTTCGTTGGACCATAAGTTCCCAGGAGATGCATTCCTCTTCGGAATGGACCCCCTATGAGGGTCTGGAGGTCCAAGGAAAGGTGGTTAGGACCATCCTCCGGGGCAAGACCATCTACGACGGCAGAGAGGTGATTGCAGATCCTGGATACGGAAGGTTTGTTCCTGCAATGGGCTTCCATGAGGACTCCAGCCTCTCCTCTCAGAGGGTGCAGTCCCCATAGAATTGTGCCAAGGCGGTGCGGGCGATGTNCATCANAGAGATACCACCTCCATTGAGCATCGATGGAGAACGATTGTTTTCCAACATAATGGAGCTGGGCAAGATCGGGTATTCGGAAGGAGAGGGCGTTAGCCGCCCGGCCCTTTCCGATGCCGACATGGAGGCCAGGGCGTGGCTCAAGGACCAGATGGAGAGGATTGGTTTGGAGGTGGTGGTCGATCCAGCGTTAAACATAATCGGGAAATTGAGATCTCATCGGAAGAAGGACGATAGGGTCGTGGTTATTGGATCGCATCTGGATACGGTCCCCGGAGGGGGTATGTTCGACGGTGCAGTGGGAGTGCTAGCCGGTTTGGAATGCGTGAGGTTCCTTCGAGAGAATGCGGTGGAACTGCCGTGGGATTTGGAGATCATCAATTTTACCGACGAAGAAGCAGCGCACAATGCCGGTACAGTGGGAAGCCGGGCCATGATGGGCCTCCTACAGGAGGGAGAGATCTTCGTCTCCAAAGCTAAGGGCATCCCCTCCCTCGCCGAGGACCTGGAGAGGCATGGAAAAGATCCTCACGGAATGGGCGGTGCAGCTCGGCCCCCTTCTGCCTTCAGAGCCATGATCGAGCTTCATATAGAACAAAGTGCTCTTTTGGAATCGAGAGGGATCCCCATCGGAATAGTGACCGGTATCGTGGGGATCTATCGATATGTTGTGAAAGTCCTCGGAAAGGCGAGCCATGCGGGCACAACACCCATGCACCTTCGGGACGACGCCCTGGTCAAAGCAGCTCCGATATTCTCGCTGTTGCCCCAATGGGTCAGGGCTAGAAATCGCGAGATGGTGGGGACCATTGGCCAAGTCAGCTTGGAGCCTGGGGCCACGAATGTGGTCCCTGGAGAGTGCCGATTCGTGGTGGAATTGAGATCCATGGACTCCAGAGATATGATCGAGGTGCGCGGAGTGCTTGCAGAATGGGTGGCCTCCCTTCCTGGAAGCTCCATAAAGACAATCTACGAAAAGGACAGCGTCGTTTTGTCGGAGGCCATGGTGGAGGTGATAGGCAGTGCAGCCGAGATTGAGGGCCTTCCATATCTTCGGATGGCCAGCGGTGCCGGGCATGACGCCCAGAGCTTCGCCCCCTTCGTTCCCACCGGCATGATCTTCATTCCGTGCAGAGGAGGCATGAGCCACTGCCCCGACGAATGGGCTGATCCCCAGGCTGTATACGATGGTTGTAGATTGCTCGTAAGGACGGTTCTGGAACTAGCCCGGCAAGACCTGAGAGGATTTGAAGCCGAAGACGGATAACTAATACAAAACGTAGGAAGGTAAGGGAGAAGTCTTGTGAAGATAATGGTCATCAATCCCAACACATCGAAGAGCATGACCGAACATATCAGCAGGGAACTCCACGTGATCAAACGTCCCAGCACCGAGCTGACCGTAGTCTGTGCCAACAGGGGGCCTTATACCATCGAGTGTGCATATGATGAAGCACACGCCGTTCCCCCCACACTGGATCTGGTCAAAAGGGCCAACGAAGAAAGATATGATGCTGTTATTATTGCCTGCTTTTCAGATCCCGGGTTGACCGCCGCCAGGGAGATATCCAGGATCCCCGTCATAGGGATCGAAGAGGCGAGCCTACACATGGCGGCCATGCTCGGGGCCAGGCTTTCCATCCTGACGCCGAGGAAGGAGAGGATTGCTTCCAAGATAGCGGAAGTTCATACAAGGGGCATGGATTACTTCCTTGCCTCGGTACGTAGCTTGGACCTGTCTGTGGCGGAGACCGACGAGAATCCGGAGAAGACCAAGAGGAGGATACTGGAGGTCGCCANGAAGGCAGTGGAAGAGGACGGAGCTGAGGTGATCATCTTGGGTTGTGCTGGGATGGCGGGATACGCTCGGGAGATAGAAGAGGAGTTGGGGGCGTCGGTGATCGACCCCCTCGCCGTGGCCTTGAAATTAGCGGAAGCCATCGTAGAGCTAGGTTTGGTCCACAGTAAGCTCGGGTTGTACGCGACGCCTCCGGTGAAGTCTTATAAATGAGGCCAAAGGGGATTTCCCCAAGAATCCTAGTGAAATTGGCAAGGAAATGTAAAAAGTTTTGGTTCAAGACCCCAAAAGCAATTCCGGAAGCCACGTACTGAGAGGAGGGAACAGGATAAGAATCATCAACATGATGATGTCACACAGACAGAAGGGCCAAATCCCTCGAAAGATGTCTTCCAGTGAAATGTCGTAATCTTTTGGTATAACACCCTTCATGGCATATACGTTTAATCCCACGGGCGGCGTGATGGCCCCGATTTCCGTCAATTTCAGCGCAATTACTCCGAACCAGATGGGATCATATCCCAGATTGACCAGGATTGGGAGGACGATGGGGAGCGTGAGGGCGTAGATTCCAATGGGGACCATGATCATACCCAGAAAGAACATTATGGCGAGGATCCCCATGAGAATGAATACCTTGGGAATGTCGAGGCCTTGAAGCATCANGGTGAGTTCCGTGGGCAGACGGGTGATGGCCAGAACTCTGCTGTAGAACAAGGCCCCCACATTGATGAGGAATAACATGGCTGTGGTGTTGGCGGATTCTTTCATGGCGTCGGTGATCATACTAAGACGCCTAAGACTTCCCTGAAACCAGCCGAACAATAGCGTGATCAGGGCTCCTGCGGCGGCGGCCTCGGTGGGCGTAAACAAGCCGGAATAAATTCCCCCTAGGACAATAACGGCGATTACGAGGACGGGCCACATCTGACAGGCCTCTTTCCACCGCTCCCCAGTGCTTGCAGGGGTCTCCCCTCTCGCAGGAAGAGGAGCCAGTCGCGGATTTCTATGGACCCTGAGAAGAATCGAGAGAGAATAGACTCCTGCTGTCATAAGCCCTGGAATGATCCCCGCAGCGAACAATTTGCCAACCGATTGCTGGGTGAAGAGGGCGTAGATTATCATCATCATGCTGGGCGGGATCATGGAGGCGAATGTGCCTGCTGATGCGATACAGCCAGTGGAGAAGGCTTTGTCGTAGCCTAGGCGTCTCATCTCCGGGAGCGCCATTTTGCCAAAGATCGCCGTAGTTGCGATGGAAGAGCCGGAAATCGCCCCGAAGACAGCACAGCTGAGGCATGTGGCCACTCCCAGAGACCCCTTAAGCCCATGGCTTAGGGCATAGACCCCATTGTATGCCCTTCGTGCATATCCCCCCTTGGCCGCGAAAGATCCCATCAGGATGAACAAGGGGATACATGCCCATGTGGGGGTGGCGATGGAGAAATAAGAGACTTGTCCCAAAAGGGACAAGGCGCTTTTGGAGCCCAGTAGAATTGTGCTTACCACCAACCCGCTCAAGNTAAAAGTAAGTCCGATCTGAAGCCCGGTCCCCAACAGGAGGAGAAGCAGCGCGATGCACAGAACGCCGCCCGTGATGAAGTCCATGAACCCCCCCTTGTCGATTCCGATCTCTGATAGTTTTCTCTGGGGAATTCACTAACTGTTACTTTTTAATCCCTAGAGAATTTACGCAGCTTTCTTGCCACATCCATCGCGTTGATGAATGTCTGAATCCAGAAGAAGATCAGCCCCAACACCATTACAAACTTCACAGGCCAGATACGGAGCTCCACGGTCCCTTCCAGGGCTTCTTTCCTTTGAAATGACGCCAGTGCGTTTTGGGAGACGGCGTAGAGGAGGAGACCCACGGTCATGAAGGCCAATAGGTAAGCGATCATCTCTATAATTAGCCTCGCTTTGGGAGCCAGCGCGTTTTTTACCACCTCAAGGTTCACGTGCTCCCGGTGTTCTTCACATCGCGCCAGTCCCAAGTAGATGACCACCATCATGACAAACACCGAAAGCTCTGCCATTCCTTGAATGGGCCTTTTGAAAGTTCGACCAAGGATGTCTATGACAAGCAAGATCATCATGGCCAGCATAAGCCAACCGCAAAATCCAGAAAGGACTTGATTGATTTTGTGTATGAGGCCCCTCATGGCCCTCTCTCCCTTATACAAACGGCAGGAATCCTCAAATGAGGAATTAGTTGCCCACGGGTGTGATCATCGATTCACAATGACCATTGTATTTCAATGTGATTGGACGAGCCTGCAGCAAGGCTCGTCCAATCACGTCAAGAAGATGGGGCCCTATGGAGTGAGAAGGAGGTAAAACACAACGGCTCTTTTAACAGGCATCTCATCGCCGATGGCCGATAAATTCCAAGGGTGACCCCCTTTGTTTATTTTTCTCTCTCCATGGCTTGCTTATGGATCTTTCTCATCTGTTCCATGATGGAAGATGCGTTTTTAAGACCCGCCGCCTTCGCTTCTTCTACCCATTGTTCTTGCATTTTTCGTAGCTCTTTGGCGTTTTCCCACTTCAATACATCTTCTTCAGACATCACGGTGACTTTGAAGCCAGCTGCTTTTTGCTCGGCCATAATCTTGTCAAATGCCTTCTCATAGGTCTCTGCGAACTTCTTTTCCGCTATTTCCGAGGCCTTTAAAATCCCATCTTGAATGTCCTTGGGGAGGGAGTCCCAGAAGTCGAGGTTGACGTTGTGTATGAACGGAGTGGCGAACCACAAAGCTTTGGAGATCAGGAGATTGGGAGCGACCTCATCGAACTTCATCATATGCAGACCATCGTAGTTGGTAAAGCATCCCTCGATAGTCCCAGTCTGAAGGGCCATGTACACATCGCCCCATGGAACCGACACGGGGATTGCGCCAGCGTTCTTCAGGAATCTCAAGGCCCATTTGTCTCCAGCTCGCCATTTGTGGCCTTTCAGGTCATCGAGGGAGCGCAGGGGTTTCGTGCTGGTAAAAGCTCCGGGCAGCCCCGCGGTAAAGAGCAAAGTTTTCTGATTGGCTGCTTTCAATTCGGCCTTGAACTCGGGAATCTCTTCATATACCTTGCGATAAAACCATACCATGTTTTCGAATTTGCTGGGCCCCCTGGGAAAGAGCTTGAAGATGGTGAACGCGGGTAGCTGCCCGGGGTAGTGCCCCGGATATACAAAACCCATGTCAGTGACCCTGTCGGCGATCCCTTTAAGGATCTCCTTAGAGCCCAACAACGCTCCTCCCCAAAAGTCCTGGATCTTAACCTTGCCACCGGTCTGTTTTACGATCTCTGGAAGCCAGACCTCCTTTAGGAAATCGGTCCGCATCCCTCCAGGTGGGTCGTGGTCTGAATACTTGATGATGATGGTCTTCCCCTCGCATATGGGGGGGCTAAAGACTAACAATGAAGCCAGAAGAACCCCATAGAACCACTTCAACGATGAATGTTTGGTCATTGGCAACCTCCTTTCGTAATCCGGCGGATCAGGACTTGAAAATAATGGCCCCACTCTTTTTCCATCCTAAGGAAAAAATGTTTTCACCCCCTTTTAGGCATTCGGTTTATCTTTTCTTGGGATTTTTCATTCTTGCACAGACCCCAAGTCNTTTGCAGCATCTCGAGCAAACAATTTTGATCAATCATGGATGGGGGATGAGGTGGAGATATTGGCGGCCTAAAAGTGTTTGACAGATGGCTGAAGTGCTTCACAAAGTAGACCTTTCAAGTAGGGCTTAATGATTCAACCCTTTTGCCTAAGGAGGTTGTTGTATCCTGTGTATCCATCTTCGAATCGATCGTCCGGCTCGATGAAAGCCCGGCGGANATATCTTAGGAGAAAAAGGGATTTTGCGTCAAGAAGAATCTACCTGGTGCCTCGCCCTAGGCGGACAAGTCAATTTGCCAAGTTCCAGCTTCTCCCTTCACGCATTTGAAGCGAGAGCGTACAAGGCGGCTAGCTGTAACCTGAATCCCGTTGGGCTTATCTTCGGAGATTGTTGAAGAGGAAGGGGAGATATGCTAGGATTACCCATACTCGGGGTGTAGCTCAGTCTGGTCAGAGCGCTGGCTTTGGGAGCCAGATGTCGGGGGTTCAAATCCCTTCACCCCGACCATGGAAGACTTTGAGGGACGGCCTCTCTCGTCACCTCACCGCAAAGGGTCTTTCTCTCCTTCCGCTCGGTAGGCCCTGAATTCCTGCACCCTTGAGCTTCGACGCCTTGGCAAGAAACGGATGGAGGCCTGGACTATGAGCAACGAGATCTGCGGGGTCTTCGCTCCCTTGACGACCCCTTTCGAGGGCGAGGATTTGGCCCTGGACCGACTTCGGGAGAACATGCGGCGGTATCGGAAGAGCCCCCTGTCGGGCTATTTTGTCCTGGGAAGCAACGGGGAAAGCAAGAGCCTCAGCGAGACCGAAAAGCTGCAGGTCCTCGAGGTCGTGCTGGAAGAGAAATCCGAGGGACAGATCGTCATGGCGGGCGCGGGCTATGAATCCACGCGCCTCACCCTCCACTTCGCGAGACAGGTGGCTCGAATGGGGGTGGACTTCGTCTCCCTCCTTACCCCCTCCTATTTCAAGAAGCGCTTGACCGACGAGGCCCTCATCGGCTATTTCTCCCATGTGGCTGATGCCCTTGAGGTCCCTGTATTGATCTATAATGCGCCGGGGTTTACGGGGGTTAACCTCACCCCCCGGGTGGTGGAGGCCCTGGCCAGACATCCCAATATCGTGGGGATGAAGGACTCCTCTCCCGAGGGCCCCGCCAAGTACCTGGCTGTCTGTCCCGAAGAATTCTCGGTGTTGTCCGGGACCATCAATACCCTCCTTGCGGGTTTGACCCTAGGTGCGGTGGGAGGGGTGGTATCCCTGGCCGATGCCTTTCCTGGATCCTGCTGTCGACTCTACGAGAGGTTCCTCGCTGGGGATCTGGACGGGGCCAGACGGTTACATAGGATCCTCTTCCGGCTGAACCAAGCCGTATCGGGCCGGTTCGGGGTCGCGGGGGTCAAGTACGCCATGGAGAAGGGGGGATTCTATGGAGGACCTCCCCGTCAGCCTCTGCTTCCCTTGACCGAGGAGGAGAAGCGGGAAATCGACCGGGCCGTAGCCGAGGCGGGATTGGCCTGACGCGAGCGCGGAGCAGGGGCCGGCCCTTCCAGGTCCCAGAAGGAGACGACCCCATGATTCTCGCCATCGATGTAGGTACCACCTCTCTGAAGTTGGGCGTCTTCAATCAGGATCTCAGACTCCTGGCCACCACTGAGCGGGGATACTCCCTGGAGACCCCGGATCCAAAAACCGTGCAGATCGATCCCCGGCTTTGGTGGAGTGCCTTTCTGGAGGCCATGGAGGAGATTGATTTTCCCCCCGGCCGGGTCGAGATCTTGACCCTGTCAGTCAATAGTCCGGGCTTTACCCCCATGGATGAGGATGGAGAGCCCCTCATGCCCGCCTTCCTCCATCTGGACCGCCGGGCCTATCCACAATCCAAACGAATCCTCAAGGCCATAGGGGAGAGCACCCTCTTGGAGGTTACGGGCAATATCCCCAACCCAGGCGCATCCACCGCGGCCAACATCCTGTGGATCAGGGATCACTTCCCGGATGTGGACCGAAGGACGGCCGTCTACGGCCACACCAACACCTTTTTCGCCAAGAGGCTGACCGGACGATTCGGGGTGGACCCCTCCAACATCTGCATGTCCAATCTCTTCAACACCGCGCGGGGTTGGGGATACGAACCGTCCATCGCCCGGGAACTGGATATCGATTTAGGGAAGCTTCCCACCGTGTACCCTTCCTATGAACGCATTGGGACACTGAGACGGGAGGTGGCCTCCCTCACGGGGCTGCGAGAGGGTATCCCCGTGCTCATGGGGGCCAACGACGCCACGTGTGCTGCGCTGAGTGCGGAAATCGTCCACCACGGCGATATCATGAATGTGACGGGAACTACCGAGATGGTGGTCGTCTGTATGGATCACCCCGAGGCCTCTCCTCGATACAACCTGAAGAACCATGCCGTCGATGGACGATGGAACGCCATGTTTGCCCTCAATACGGGAGGGAAGGCCGTGGAGTGGGCCCACAGGCAGTTCTTCCGGGATGTGGACGAACAGACTTTTTACCGCGATTTAATCCCTAGATTGCTGAGTGAGAATCGAAAACACCTCCCGCGGTTTCACCCCTACTTGACGGGAGATCGCTACTCCCTCAAGTTCAAGACCGCCCGCTTCAGCGGCATCACCCTGAGCACTACCCGCGAGGATTTACTTTTAGCGGTCCTCTACGGCGTAGCCCACAAGGTCAAGGAATTCCTGAGGCTGATGGAGGACAAGGGGATCGCCGGACGCACCGTCAACGTCACCGGCGGAGGGGCCGAGGCCCTGCTTCAGTGCAAGCAGCGTCTCATGCCGGGGTGGCGCTTCCGAAAGGTGGAGAGCGGCTCCCTTTTGGGTGCTGCCAAGCTTGTCTTCCTGGAAGGGGGGACGGGATAGCCCATCCGAGAGGGACTCCCTCTTCGGAGGGTCTTTTCTTCTCTCTCCTGGACATCTGGCCCGGAGGCTGTGAGACATGCCCAAGACTTACCGTATCCGGACGGATCGGCCTATCTTTATCGGGCGAAGGTCCAACGGCAGGTGGATCCTGGCCGTGGCGGGTCTCCTGGTTGGCTTGGTCGTGGGTGTGATGGCCTCTTGGGTGATCCAGGCGCCCATCGCGGTGGAGGAGGAGATGAAGAGGGACAAGGCGGAAAAGACCCTCGAAATGTATCGGGAGTTTCGTTCCGCCTTCCTCGAACTTCTTCAGTGGATTCAAAAGCCGACCAAGGGAGATGAAGATAGGCTCCGCGCTGTGGAGAGCCGTCTGAATGCCCTGGAGGAAGGAATCGCCGAGGCGGAGGGGAGGACCCCGGCACAGATCCGTATCCTCCTTCCTCCTTCGCCTGAGCCGAGCCCTCAGCCTCCATCAAGGCCCAAGGCGGAGGCGGGCGCCCTACTCAAGGGCCGAGTGACGGATCTCAACGGGGCGCCTGTGGCCGGAGTGGAGGTGATCCTGGGGCCCCGGACCCGGAGCCGGACCGGCCAGGATGGAGAGTTCCGGATCCCGTCCCTTCCAGAAGGGGACTATCTCCTTCGCATCCAGGCGGAGGGGGGGGAGTCCGTTCAACGGTGGATCCAGGTGGGGGGAGAATCGGAGGAAAAGACGCTGTCTATCGTGTTTCCGGACCCCGTCCAAGAGATGGCTTTTTGCCGAGGCCTTCGGCGGCCCTCCAAGCCCGGAGGAGAGGGTTCGTGGTCGTGCCTGGGTCGAGGGACGGTCTTCCCGCAGGATGTGGGCAGACTGATCTGCTTTACTCACGTGGTGGGGGCGCAGGAGCCCCTCACCATCTTCCACCGATGGTATTGGAGAGATAAGCTTCAGACGGAGATTTCCCTCCGTGTGGAAGGTCCCCGATGGAGGACCTTCAGTGAGAAGCAGATCCTTCCACATCAGACAGGGCCCTGGAAGGTGGAGGTGGTGCGGGCCAAAGACGGAGCCGTCCTCCACACCGGCGTCTTTGCCATCGAGGAATGAGGAACCTTCCTTTGTCGGGGGCCTCTCCAGGGGGGTGTGGTTGGTTACCGAAGACTGAAGAAAGGGCACCATAACTTATTCGGCCTCGATGTGGAATGCCGACCCGGATGCGTGGCCGATCCTTAGGACAAGCCCTCGAGTGCCCTCGATCTCCTTCACTCTCTCCGTGGGAGGAAGGGCTTTCTCGCAGGATGTCAGGACAGGCCGTAAAGAGGGGGTCCCATGGTCAGCGAGGACGGCGGGATCGGAAGATGTGGCCAGCGAGCATCCAGGCTGCCAGGACGGCGGCGCAGGCCGAAAGGGCCGCGAGGCCGGGTCTGCCCATAAACAATGCTAGGGTCACNGCCGAGCCAGAGGATTATCGGACCTCCTCGAAGTGGAATTCGGACCCTTCAATCCCCATGACAAGGGGACGGAGCATGGGTTTCAATCGTTGAAGGGGGTGATCTCAAGACTGCCCGTTCCGTTCGCCCTCGTTCGTTCCTTCCGGGGTCTTCAGTTTCACTCCCCCCCATAGGCAACCTCGACCCANACGGTCACCTGGTTCCTGTCATAGACCGTCACCCACAACTTGGGTTGCCCTTGGCGACCCACATACGATCGTCCAGGCGACGGAATAGTTCGTCCATGGACCGGAAAATAGAGTTCATCCATTCTCAGAGAGGAACTCATCGTCGGACTCCATGAGGGGCCTTAAAAACCTATGGAGATAGACGATCCTTGCCATCAGGACGGAATTGGCGGTGGTCAGAATGGCCACAGTAATGATCCTGGGTTGGGGTTGGATCACAAAGATGGAAAGGTAAAGCAAAAGAAACGAGAGCCCCATCGCCATGAGGGAAAGGAATCGATCCACGAATCTCCTCCTCGGTTTGTGTCTCTCCTTAGGGACAGAGTCCAGGGAATCCCTTTCCCTGGAGCCCTGATCCCACTCCCCTATCCAGTCTTTTCGCAAGGAGCATGCCAAAGGGGACCAACAAAGGAGGACCGCCCTGGGACTTTGTGGAGATAATTATTCGATTTTACTTGGAGAACCCTCCGTATGTCCGAGGCGGAAGAGGGCCGTTTTACGATCCCAAGGCGAGCAAAGGGAGTCTACAAAAGGTAGATTACAAAGATGTGAATACGGTAAATTTTAAGGATTTCAAGGTGATGAAATATACGAGGCCGTGGCATAGATCCAGCATGATCTATCAAAAGTAGACGACTTGAGATCTCCTTCACAACGACCCGTGCGAGGTTTGGTCGTCCTGCATCAGAGCGTGGACATCGATCCGGNGCTTTTGGATCTTCTTCCAGAGATTCTTCGGGGTGAGGCCAAGCCTTTTGGCCGCCTCGGGANCGCTTCAGGGCCTCGATGATGAGGGTCTTTTCAACCTCCTGGAGGGTCTGTCTCAGGGAGAGGAAGCCCTCTTTCCTTTCAGGGACAGCGAAGGGGCCTTTTTGGAGGGCCGCCAGGACAGCAGAAAGGCGAGGACCGGTCCACCTCCTAGAATGACCGCGCGCTCGAGCACATTGGCCAGCTCCCGGAGGTTCCCCGGCCAGTCATGATCCAGAAGTGCCTTCATGGCCTCGGAGGAGAGACTCAGGGGAGGGAGGCCCAGCTTGGATCCGATCTCCGACAACAAGTGCTCCACCAGGATGGGGATGTCCTCTTTGCGCTCCCTCAAGGGAGGGACGTGGATGTGGATGACGTTGAGGCGATAAAAAAGGTCCTCACGGCGCGTCCCTTGGCGGACGTAGTGATGCAGGTCCCGATTAGTGGAGGCCAGGATCCGGATATCCACCGCCACAGGCTTTCGTCCTCCCAAACGATCCACTTCTTTGTGTTCCACTACACGGAGGAGCTTGGCCTGAAGCTCGAGGGGCATCTCCCCGATCTCGTCGAGGAGGATCGTTCCATGAGAGGCCAATTCGAATTCCCGGGTCGCGTCTCATGGGCCCCCGTGAATGCCCCTTCTCGTGGCCGAAGAGCTCGCTTTCCAGGAGTGACTCAGGGATGGCCGCACAGTTGACCTTGATCAGGGGTCCTGAGGCCCGGAAACTGAGGCGGTGGATCAGGTCTGCGACCAGCTCTTTGCCGGTGCCGCTCTCCCCAGTGATGAGGACCGTGGCCTCCAGAGGGGCGATTCGTTCCACCATCTCCTTGACCTGCTGGATGGCCTGGCTTCTTCCCACAAGCCTCTCGGTGGCCATCCCAATGAGCCTCTTCCTCAACCTGCGTACCTCGGCTCGAAGGGATCGTCTCTCCAGGGTCCGTTTGACGATGATCTCCACCTCCTTCAGGTTGAAGGGCTTGGCGAAATACTCGTATGCCCCACTTCGGATGGCATCGAGGGCCGTTTGGCGGGTGTCGTAGGCGGTGATCACGATGAGGACGGTCTCCAGGTCGATCTCTCAGATCCTGGGGATGGCATCGATGCCGGACATTCCAGGCAGGTTTACGTCCAGGAGGATGAGGCTGTAGGTGGTCCTTTCCATTCGGGCCAGGGCCTCCTCGGCCGAAGGAGAGAGATCCACGTGGTAGCCGCGCTTCCGCAGGGCCTTCCCGAGGGCCGCCTGCACGCTGGGATCATCGTCCACCGCGAGGATACGTTGCTCTGGCAAGCTTCTTTGTGGATCCATCACTGGGCGCTCGCGCACATCCTCTCCCATTACAGCACACCCACCGCTGCAGGGGATGGAGGAGATCCGGAGTCTTTATGGCGAAGACAGGGCTTGCATGAGCTCGTGGGAAGTCCGAAGGGCCTTCTCCTCCAACCCTCGGTGGACAAACCCTTCTCGAACCAAGATGGAGAGACGGTCTCGGTCTATTAGGACCGGCGGCTTCCCTGCCCTTCGGATCACGTCCACCTCTAGGTCCACGTAACGGATTCCCCACGGATAGAATTCCACCGGGGTGTTGATGTTGTAGTATTCACCTATGGGTCTTCCGTCCCTCCTGTAATAAGTGTGTTGGAAGTGCCATTGTCCCTCCGTTACCACGGTGATGGCGTAGTCTCCCTCCTCAATGGGGAGGTCGAGGCCATTCAAGCGACCGCGGGAGAGCTGACGCCGAAGTACGAGGCGCCCCTTGTTCACTTCCAAGACTTCGGCCTCTCTGGGCCGCACCCGCTTGCCCGAGAGACTCACGTGCTCTATGCGGGTCCTGGCCGTCTCCCGAAGGGGCCTCAAAATGAGCTCATCGTAAAGGGCACTCTCCAGCTCGAGGCTGAGATCAGGACGGTCCGCGAGGCGGGCCTCTGCTCCACGCACTCGGTCCGGGTCCAGAAGGATCAGACGATGGTGATTTCGAAGTGTTGGCCGTAACGTGGATCGGACCCGGTCCAAGATCTCCTTGGCCCGTCCCGGCAATTCCACCGAGGCCCTAAGCCTTCCCTCCTCCTCCTCCTCCAAGGATTCCAAGCGGACGATAACAGCGTCCTGAAGGCGTTCTTGGAGGAGACGGANGAGGGGCCAGAGGTACTCGGACTCCCCAACGGCCCAGATCCCCTGACGGTCTTCCCGTTGACGAAGAAGAACACCAGGCAAGTCAAAGCGGGCCTCCTCCTCGGAAAAGAGGGATCCCATCATCTCCTGGGGCACCTCGGATGCCCAGATTCCCGACTCCTGAAGGAGTCTCAAAAGGGCTTCTCCGCATAGCCCACCCTGGCTCAGCCAGCAATGCATCTCCTGCTCTCCGCCAGAACAAGGGTGACGAGGAGCCTGCGACTTCAGCATACTCCCTACGTTCGAAGGATGCAACGCGTCTCCTAATCCTAGGTGTAGAAGGGACTCCCCCCACGGCCATGGACTTGGACAGAACTCGGCCCCGCTCCACCCCCATTAAGTTCTCCGAATCCTAGGACGTTCAAAGAGGAGCGGAACTTTAAGGAGTGCGCATCCCTCATCCCTTTGTGTGGGGCCTATCTCAAGGAGGTGCTCTCGGAGTGAGAAGAAAGGTGCAGTCAGCGGGTCAGGCCTTCTCCTGGAGGGCTTTACGGACGACCCGCATCAATTCGTCGGGATCTATGGGCTTTTCCACATAGCCGTCTGGGGCCGTATACTGCGTGAGGCCGTGGGTCCCTACGGCCTTTTCCTTGTCAGGTTGTTTGAAGAGGAAGTCCCGGAAGTCTACACCTGTGGCCTGGGAGATCCCGGTCACCACCACCACCGGGATCTCCCGCAACTCCGGATCCTTTTTGAGTTCCTGGAACATGCGGATCCCGGTTTTGCGAGGCATCATCAAATCGAGGAGGATGAGATCCGGCCTCTCTCGCCGAGACACCTCCAAACCCTCTTCTCCATCGTGGGCGCTTACGGCCGAAAATCCATGGTCCTCGAGGATGTCTCGAAGATAGCTCGCGCTATCCGGGTCGTCGTCCACAATCAAGACCTTCAAGGCCATCTCTCTCTCCTCCTTTGTATGGTAGGGCCGATGAGGCTGCTCCCCATATTGCCCAGAGGANAGCAGAGGAAAACAGCTCGGAACCATGGGAGAAAACTCGCTCCGTTCGCAGACGGGCTAGGGGAGCACGTTTATGGTGAGGATCCCCTTGGATTGCCCTCCTCCAGTCCAAGGAGCCGACGAATATCCGGGTGTTTCCGCATCACTTTAATGAATTGTTCGGTACGGCGCCCAAGGCGCCATTTCATGATGCGGAAGGCCTCCTTCATAAACCAGTAGCCCGAGGTGTAGTCTTCTTGGAGGATTTGGATCAGACGCGCCCCGGGGATGGAGAGGACTTCACACAGTTCCGCGCATACCGCGTAGGTGGTGTGCCTTTTGCCATGGAGCAGGGCCGACCAGCCAAAGGAATAGCCGGATTTGATGGAACCCAGAGAGATGATGATGGTATCGGAGATCTCCACCTCCAGGAGGATCTTTCCCCGCTTCAACATATAAAAGTTCTCTGCCGGATCTCCCTCCTCGTAGACGATCTGCCGGTCCTTGTACTCCCTTGCCTCCACGTAGGGGAGCATCCTTTGGAGGAAGGCATCCGGGAGCCTTTCCAATAAGAGGATCTTTCGAAGATCCATCAAGTCGACCATGGTCCGTTCTCCTTATGAGGCCTTTAGGACCTCCAACTCAGCAAGAACACGAAGACCAGGAAGGCCGTGGCCAAGGCGACTCCTATCCCTACGGGCAGGGCCCCTCTCTGGATGGCCTGGTAGAGTTCCTCGCGGCTTTTATGCAAGGAGTCCTCGCTCCTCCTCGAGAGGGCCCATAGTGGAGAAAGGGCCAGAAGGGCCATGCGGGCGGGAAGGTCTCTCGAAAGCCGGGCGAGTCCATGGGCCAGCTCATCGACGAAGAGTCGATGGCAGACGTCGTTCAAGGTATTCAGTCCTCTATCGATCGCTTTGTAAAACAGACGGCCCCCCATTCTGTAGAACCAATCCGTGTCAATGGATATGGTCTCAGTTCGTTTCAGAAGGGGGAGGAATAGGAAGAAGACAAGGGCNGAGAACATCAACAGTTGCATTTGTGTTATTACATGAGGGAGAGTATAGGCTTGATAGTCGACCTTGTAGGGGAGAATCTCATAGAGAGGTTGCGGATAGACCCCAAGAAATATGCAAAGGAATGCCATAATTCCCATGGCAATCAACATAGACTTGTTTGTTTCTCCCGGCCTGAGCCCCCTGTCTTTTGCGAAAAAGACAAAATAGGGGAATTTAATTCCAGCGTGAAGAAATNCCCCCGCGGAGGCGATCTCCAAGACAAGCCATACCCATGTCAGATGTTCGTGGATGGATCCTTGGATGATGAGGGATTTGCTGGTAAATCCGCTGGTTGCGGGAAATGCGGATATGGAGAGTGCCCCGATGCCCCCAAAAACAAGGGTCCATGGCATGGTCTTGTACAGACCCCCCAGGTCGGTGCACTTGCTCCTTCCGGTCATGTAAAGAACGGCCCCCGCAGCCATCCACAGAAGGGTCTTGTATATGATGTGACAGAAGGCATGGGCCACGCTCCCGTTGAGCGACATCATCGTGCCGATGCCCACGCCGGTGACCATAAAGCCCACCTGGTTNATGATGCTGTAAGCGAGGATTCTCCTCATGTCGTTTTCCAGGAGGGCATAGATAATTCCGTACAGGGTCATTATACAGCCGACTACGATCAGGATCTCCCATCCAGGAAAGCCCCGTACCAAGGTATAGACGGCGGTCTTGGTGGTATAGGCGCTCAAGATCACGCCTCCGGTCACGGTGGCTTCTGGATAGGCGTCGGGAAGCCAAGCAGATACAAGAGGGGCTGCGGCATTTACTAAAAAGCCAAATANAATCAGANAAGTGCCCCAATTTCTGGCGGTCATGGAATCGAAGACGGCCGAACCGGTCTGAGAGATATGAACGATTATACCCGCGAGCAGGCAGAGCCCACCGAAGATGTGTACCAGGATGTAACGCATACCTGCTGCCCNGGCTCTTTCCGTCTTCCTGGCCAGAATTAAAAAGGTGGAGGCTACAGCCATAACCTCCCANAAAAAATAGAGGGAGACCAAATCGGCGGCAAACACTACACCGAGGGAGCTCCCTATATAGAAAAGCGCTGCCATATGTTGGACATTGTCTCTTAAATAAAATGCATAGATAAAAGCAGCGAAGGCATTAAGGGTGAAGATATAGCCGAAAACTTTGCTGAGTTTGTCGACCCTCAGGAGGGCCAGATCAAAACCGAAGAAATGAAAACGCCAAGAAACTCCTGGATCTAACTGGGAAACCGCATAAAAAGCGAGAGCAGGGAGAAAGATGAGATACCAATTCTTCCCTTTGCCCTTGAGAAAGGGAACGAACGGTGCTCCGAAGATCAAAATCGCTGCAGGAGGGAGATTACCTATCATAGTAGTCTTCTCTAACCTTTAGGACAAAGCCGACCAATTTGGAAAAAAGGATAAGGGCCGCACATGATACAAAGCCCAGAAAGGCATAGAACCCACAGTAATGGTCGATGGCGAAGTGGCCTTCCCGTTGAAGGAAGAAATCCGGTAGCACCGTGAGACCGCACAGGACATAGAGAGCTATCCAGAGTCTTTTTATGTTCTCTGGCCTGTCGAAGTAATCGAATTCCTTTTTGTCCTTCATGGTTCAGCCCTCATTATTTGAGTACGGCCAGTTCAGCCAGCTTGAAGAACGGCCCAGGATAGAAGAACAGAACGATGGAGCAAGATGCTGTTATCACAAGGGGGATCAAACACCATATGGGGGCCTCGGTTGATGTATGCTCAAAGGTGGGCTCCTGCGGAGGACAAAAGAACGCCTTGTAGACGATGGGCAAGAAGTACGCCGCATTGAGGAGAGAACTCAAGAGTAACACAACCAAAAATACCCACTGATGGGCCTGGAGAGTTCCCAGTGCCATGTACCACTTGCTGAAAAGCCCGCCGGTTGGAGGGAGCCCTATAACGCTTAAGGAGCCGATGAAAAAGGCGGCCATTGTAATAGGCATCCTCCTCCCGATCCCGTCCATTTCTCTGATCTTCTGAATGCCTGTAGCCACGTAGATGGCGCCAGCACAGAAGAAGAGGGTGATCTTGCCGAAGGCATGCATGGCGATGTGCACCATACCTCCGGTCATTGCCTTGGGGGAGAGGAGTGCGGCCCCCAATACGATGTAGGAGAGCTGGCTGATGGTGGAGAAGGCCAGCCTTCGCTTCAGTTCGTCCTGGGACAGGGCGATCAACGATGCCGTAAGGATCGTGAAGGAAGCGATGATGCAGAGGATGACCCCAAGGTGTTGGGCAAGAAGGAGTTCCCTCCCGAAGATCCCCGTGATCACTCGGAGGATGCAGAAGGCCCCCACCTTCACAACAGCCACTGCGTGCAAGAGGGCACTGACAGGGGTGGGGGCCACCATGGCGGCCGGGAGCCATGCGTGCAAGGGCATGATGGCTGCCTTGGCGAAGCCGAAGACGAACAGAAGCAGCAACACCATCAACAAGGAATGAGAGTTCACTTGACCGAGGATCCCGCCGCTTCGGAACTCCAAGGTCCCGGCCAGCTGATAGGTGACCAGCATGGCCGGAAGGACCAGACCGATGGAGGCCCCCACGATATATGCCAGGTATTTCCGCCCGGAGATCCGCGCTTCCCTATCCTGGTGATGGGTCACAAGTGGATAGGTGGCAAAGGAGAGCATCTCGTAGAAGAGATAGGCGGTGAGGAGGTTGGCCGAAAACGCGACTCCCACCGTGGCAGAGAGAGCCAGTGCGAAGAAGCAGTAGTAGCGGGTCTGAGAGTGTTCCTTGAGCCCCCGCATATATCCGATGGAGTATGCGGAGGTGACGATCCACAAGGACGAGGAGACCAGCGCCAAGAGCATTCCCAGGGGGTCGACCCGGAGGGCGAGATCCGCCCCCGGCAGGAACCGGGCTATGGTCCACTCGATGCGGTTCCCCTTCAGGACGGTGGGGACCATGGAGGCCACGATGAGCAGCTTGAGGAGGCCAGCAACGAAGGTCCAGCCTTCGCGTACATTGGGCGATCTGCTGTATGCCAGGACGGGGACCACGCAGAGGGAGACCAACACGGCCAGGAGGGGCTTCGCAGAGATCGCGGTGTCCATCATACCCATGCGCTCAGACGATGCTTTCAGGAATGGCGAGATTCACCACACGCTGAACGATGTCTCCCGCATACAAGCCCGCGAGGATCAAACCGGAGGCCACGATCAGGAGGGAAACGACCATTCCCACGGGGGCCTCCTCCATGGAGGGGGCGTGGTCCTGCCCTTCGTGGCGATGCTCCGAATGGGGCTCGAAGTAACCCACCTCGATGATCCTGAAGAAGAGGATGAGATTGACCAAGCTGCTGAAGAGGAGGGCCACAACAAAGCCGTAATGTCCGGCTTGAATGCCTCCCAGGATCAGATACCACTTGCTGAAGAACCCGCAGGTGGGGGGAACCCCGATGATGGAGAGGGCCCCGATCACGAAGCCGCCCATGGTGAACGGCATTTTGCGGAAGAGTCCCCGAAGGTCTTCCATGTTCAACCCTCGCACCCGATAGAGAATATTTCCCGCGGCCAGAAAGAGACAGAAAGTCATCAATCCATCGTTGAGGATATGGAGGACGGCTCCCGTCAACCCAGCCCGATTCCCCAACCAGGCCCCTCCCACCATATAGCCCACTTCGGCAATGAGGATATACGTGAGCATCCTTTTGAGATTGCGTTGTGCCAGGGCCATGAGAGATCCCATGAAGATGGCCGCCACAGCTAGCCAGACCACGGCCTGATTCAGGCCCAGGGCCCGGAAAGTAAAGGCCGGAGTGAAGACAGTGAGGATGATACGGATCATCACATAGACCATCACCTTGGTCATGAGGGGCGCCACCAAGCTGCTCACGGAGGAAGGGGCATAGGTATATGCGTTGGGCAACCACCCGTGCAGGGGAAAAAGGGCCATCTTGAGCCAGACCCCCACCATGATGATGATGAAGGCCGTGATCACCGCCTTGGAGGAGTAGAGGGGAGGCAAGAAAGAGGCGATGTCCGTCATGTTCAGGGAACCGGTCATGATGTAGAGGTAACCTATCCCGAGTAGATAGAAGCAGGCACCGATGGTCCCCATGAAGACATAGTTGAGACTCGCCAGGACGGCCCTACCCCTCCCCATGGCTATGAGGGCATATCCGGTGATGGAGGCGATCTCCAGCAGGACGTAGAGATTGAAGGCATCTCCGGTGACCACCATCCCCAACAAGCCTGTGACGAACAACACGTAGAGGGCATAGAAGGCCCCCTCCTTCCCGGGGAACTCCTCCACCACAATCCTGGATGTAGCCACCAGATTCACCAAGGCTATGGCCGCTACCAACACCAAAACCGGAGCGTTGAGAAAGTCGACGCGATAGACGATCCCCCACGGGGCCGCCCATCCTCCGAGGCGATAGACCACCTCCCCATCCTGGATCACTCGGAGGAGGAGGCCCAGGGTGCATAGGGTGGCCACCCCCAAGGCCGCTGCGGCAGTGGGCATGCAAAGCCTCCGGTTGAACCAGCCTGCGGCCGCGATGGCGAAGGCGGAAAGGAGCGGCACCACCACGATGAGGACGGGCATCTGGGCGTTCATGACTCTCGGATCTTCTGGAGGATCTCATCCTCCTCAAGGGTCTTGTATTGACGATAGACCTGGACGGCCAGGGCCAGGGCGACTCCAAGGGTGGCCACGGCCACCACGATGGCCGTAAGCATCAGCACATGGGGCAAGGGGTTGATGTAATCCGCGGCCTTCACCACATGGGCTTCATGCCCTGAGCCATGGGAGATGATAGGGATGGTGGCCCCTTTCTTGGCCCCGATGGATATGTAGAAGAGGATGATGGCCGTCTGGAAGATGTTCATACCGATTATCTTTTTGACCAGATTGTTTTTGGCGATCATGGCGTAGAGGCCGATCATCATCAAGGTGATGTATATCCAATAGTTGTATCTGGCCACCAAGTGGGAGAAGAAATCGGACATGATCAGAGCCCCTCGTCGAATTTTCCTGCCGAGGCCAGATTGTTGTAGATGAGCACCATGGTGGCCATCACCGCGATCCCCACCCCGATCTCCACGATGAGGATGCCGTGAGAGCGGGCGGTGACCGGGTCCACGTGCAGGATGCCGGCTAGGGCGCTGTAGTCCAGGAAGTTGGCCCCCAACAGGAGGCAAAGGGCGCCGGTGCCCGCATAGATGGCCACGCCAAGGGCGCAAAGGAGGGCGTCTAGACGCTCCCCCATACGGCGCAGGGCGATGCGGAAGTTGTGGGAGATGGAGAGGAGGATCAAGCTGGCCCCCAGGATGACGCCTCCCTGAAACCCTCCGCCGGGGCTGTGATGACCGTGGGCGATGACATAGAGGGCGAAAAGCTGGATGAAGGGGATCAGACGTTGGCACATAACCTTGACGATAGGGTCGTAGGGCGTCCACAAGGTATCGATCCGCTCGAACTCCTCCATATCGTCGGGCAGTCCAGCGGATCCCTTGATCCGGACGGTCACCCCGGTCAAGAGGTGTCGGTATAGGCCAGTGGCGGGCCTCTCTTTCCCGAAGGCGCGAAGGAGAAAGAAACAGGCCACCCCCGCAGCGAAGATCACCGTGGTCTCGAACAAGGTGTCAAAGCCCCTGTAGTCGGCCAAAACAGCGGTGACCACGTTGGGAACGGAGGTCTCCTCCAGGGTCCGTTCGATATACCGGGGGGAGACGTGGGTGCTGGCGGGGGATTGCGGATCACCCCACGACGGGAAGTCCACTGTGGCGTAGAGCAAAAAACTGCCTGTGATGATGACGATGATCAGGGCTATGGTCTTCAATCCTTGGTCCTCCTCGTGGTGTGAAAGACGGCGGCGATAAAGAAGACGGTGCTCACGCCAGCGCCCACGGAGGCCTCAGTGAAGGCCACATCCACGGCCCCCATGATGGACCATAGGAGGCACATCAGAAAGCTGTAGGCACTGAAGAGGATGGCAGCCCCAAGGAGGTCGCGGACCATGATTGCTCCAATACCACATAGGACCACCAACGTCAGGACCAATAGATCCAGCTGCCAAATCATGGGTCACCTCCCCTTCTTCCACGGGGACAGCCCGGCCCGCATGCCTGCATCCACAATGGCGTGGGTGGCCGTTGGGCTGGCCAGAAAGACGAAAATGACAATGAGGACGATCTTGAAACTCGTCAGGAGATTGGCCAGGGAGAAGGGATGCAGGTTGTAGAGGGCAAGGGCTGAGGCGCTCAAGAGCACCCCCATGGTATCCAGCTTCCCTGCCGGGTGGAGGCGGGAGTAGAAATCCGGGAAGCGGAGGATTCCCACAGCCCCTCCGGTGAAGAAGAGGAATCCAAAGAGGATCAAAAAGCCTACGATCAGATCCATGGGCCCAGACCTCCCATAGGGGGTGTGCCGAGGAGTTCACTCTTCGGACAACTCATCGTGAAGGCCCTTCCTTTTTTGGAAATAACGAGATGCGGCCAGCACAGCGATGAAATTGAGCAGGGCGTAGGCCAGGGAGATGTCCACGAACATGTCCACCCTATGGTAGAGGAAGCCGATCAGGAGCAGTAGGACCGTGGTCTTGCTTCCCACAGCGTTGACCCCGACGAGACGGTCCAGCACTGTGGGACCGAAGATGGCCCGGTAGAGGGAAAGGAGCATCAGCAGCCCCAGATAGAGACTACAGATCAGAAAGAAGGAGTCCATCTCCTCGCTATCTCTTTCCGTTTCGGTTCAGGGCCGCCCCCTCGACCGCCATCTGGCCGAACGCCCTGGCGATCCTCTCCTCCATCTCACCGGGGAGGGCCTCCCCGCATTTCCGGTCGATGGCGTGCACCTTGAAGTCTCCGTCCAGGGATATGGAAATGGTGATGGTCCCTGGGGTCAGGGTGATGGAGTTGGCGAAGGTGATCCGCGCCATGTCACCCCGGAGGCGGGTCCGGAAGCGCACGATGTACGGATCGATAAGATACTTCATTCGCGGATGGAAGGAGAGTCTCAGGAGGTGGAGATTGGCCAGGAAGATCTGATAGAGGAGCCAGGGAAGGTAGGCCAGGAACCCCACCGCCTTCCTGGGCATACCCTGGAAGTCCTCGGGCGAGAAGAGGAGATCCGAGGAGAAGTGGGCGACCAGGGCACAGGAGATCAGGCCCAAAATGATGTGAAAAGCATCGAATCGTCCTGAAAGGACGACCCACAGAAGAAAGAGAAGGACGAAGGAGGCGAGAAAGGGCAATGGGCTCTTCTTGGGGGATCCCCTCCCTATCTTTCCTGGAGGGGACGGTTTCACTGGCATGGAATTCATGGTCACTGCACTCCTCCCGGCGGTCCTGGAGGGGGTGCGTCACTCCCCTCGGGGAACTTCCGAGCAGAGAAGCCGTTCCACCTGGAAGGTGGTCCACCATCCGGGACCAGTCTGCATGTGGCTTTCGCCTCCGAGCTTCCCCAGGACGGTGGGTAATGGGAAGGCCCATGCCCGTGCTCGTTCCAAGTGGCTCCGTGGTCTTCGATCTCCGGGTTCACCCCTTCCCGGTTCCGCCATGCACGGACCTCGATGCGGTCCCGACAAGGCCGTGCTTCAACCATGGCATGCTGGGCGTTGGTCAAGAGGTTGACGAGGACCTGATGAAGGGGCCTAGTACCCCATCGCACGGGGAAAGGGGCTTTAGCTGTTTCCAGATGGAGCTCCGGTTCGTGGGGGGAGGGCTTCCCAAACANTTTCTTCAACTTGCTCTCGATCTTCTCCTCGGAGGGATCCATGAGGAAAAGTTGGGAAGGGACCTGGATCGGACCGGCTTCGAGGGGGCCGCCTCCCCAATCTGAGTGAAGGTATACTGTCCTTTGCGCTTGCCAGGTGTTGCTCGCGTACATCGACTCTGCCGCTCGAGTCTTCACTTCCGCGGAACAGAAGCGCGTTGACCGTCCTGCCCGACTTCGCTGAGCTTTTCCATGCCGTCAGGAGGATCCACCTTCAATCCCGCAGCGCGAGTGCAATCGTCAAAGGCCTTTTTGAGGCTCTTGGCCCCATATTGGACCGTCGAAGCTCCTTACCTTCAGGAGATGTTTACTAGGTATTGGACCAAGGTGGCTTCGTCGTCGATGAGCAGGACTCCAAGGGGAACTTCGCTTGCACGGGTCACTCCGGCTTCGCGGTGCTGGTTACTATAGTGAAAAGGGCGGGGAGCTGTCAACGGTTTCTCCTCCCTGGTCTCTCCATGTGTTCTATTTCAGCCTATCCTCTTGCAGAGATGAAGGAAAGGGGGGCGTTTGCATTGGAGGGACCCAGACGGTAGGATGAAGATACGGTGTAGAGGAAATGTCGAGAGGAAAGGGGGAGCCCGAGAATGTCTGTCCGCATCTTGGGGATTTGTGGAAGCCCAATTCCTAATGGCAACACCCAGAAATACCTGGAATGGACTCTCCGGAAGGCCGAGGAAGAGGCAGGGGTGGAGACAGAATGGATCGCCTTGGCCGGAAAGGAGATCCAGGACTGCCGCCACTGCAACTGGTGCGTCCGCAAACAAGAGGAAGGGCGGTTCTGCGCTCTTGAAGACGATATGCAGGAGATATACCCTCGCTTGCTGAGTGCGGACGCCCTCCTGTTGGCCACGCCCGTCTACATCGGGAGGCTTTCGGGGTACCTGGCCGCCTTCATGGACCGGCTTCGGGTCTTCATCCACGGTAACCTCTATGGGGGCGCCCTCCGAGACAAGGTGGGAGGGGCACTCGCCGTGGGATGGTTCCGCCATACGGGTGTGGAAAGCGCTCTTCAGAGCATTGTCTTGGGCTTTCTCATCTATCAGATGATTCCTGCGGGTAGCTTGGGTTGCCCTTGGGGAGCAGCGGCCCTGGCTTCCGAGGGAGGGACGGGCCGGTTCTCCAAGGAACGTCGATATGCGGTGTTGGAAGACGACTATGGGCTCCAGTCAGCCCGAAACCTGGTGGGCCGGGTTGTCAGCCTGGCCCGGAGTCTCAGGCAGCGGGAATAGGAGGCCGATAGGTGCTCCAAATCCGGGGAAGGAGAAAGAAAAGATGAGAGCGGGACGGCGGAAGATTCGGTGCTTGCCAGTGAGGTCGATTCCTATCTTCCTCCTTGTGGGGCTCTTGGTAGGAGTCTGTTGGGGGAAGACGGACGTGGCATGGGTCTCTCTCGGGCAGAAGGATCTGGAGGCCCAGCCCTTGGATATCGCTACCTCTTCTGACGGCAAATGGGCTTTTATCCTCACCCAGGGGGCGGTGCTCGTATACTCCATCCTGGAGGAGCGTATAGTGCGGTCCATCCCGGTGGATCCCGGCTTCGAGCGTCTTGACTATTCGGAGAAAGGGCAGCACCTCATTCTCGTCAGTCCCCAGAGGCGGAGCCTGTTGATGCTCCGGGTGGATGCCGTATATGAGCTCCGCTTGGAAGGGCTTCCCTTCCTGGGTCCCAAAGACGCCCCCGTGACATTGGCCGTCTTCAGCGACTATCAATGCAAGTACTGCGCGAGGTTGGAGCCGGTATTGGAGCGGATCCTGAGACGCTATGCAGGGAAGGTGAAGCTGGTCATTAAGAACTACCCCTTGAAGAGTCATCCCTACGCCCGCAAGGCGGCCACGGCTGCTCTCGCCGCGGATCGACAGGGCAAGTTTTGGGCATTCCACCGTCGCCTCTTCTCCTATCAGAAGGAGCTCAACGACCAGAAGATCCAGCAGATCGCACGGGAGCTGGGATTGAATCTGGAACGTTTCAACCGGGACATGAAGGACCCAGCCATCCAACGGATCATCGATAGGGACCTCCGGGATGGGAGAGCAGCGGACATCTCGGGCACACCGTCCATCTTTGTCAATGGGAAACCCATGAGATCTGGAGGGATTCAGGTACTCCACGAGATGATCCAGGAGGAACTGGGACCTTCCTCGTCCTGATGGCGGTTGGGATTCCTTGAGCTTAGTGCGTCGAGCGGATTTTCAGCCGTTTCGGCCTAGGTGTTGGGAGAGTCGGTTACAGGCCTCCTTGACGGCCTCTCGGAATCGCTGAAGGTTCCCGTCGGTCATACGGGAGGTGGGGCCTTCGATGCTGACGGCGTAACGCGGATACCCCGAGTAGTCGAATACAGGAGCGGCCACACAGCGGATCCCCAGGGCCATCTCTTCATTGTCGACGGCATACCCTTGTTGCCGGATCCGCTTGATTTCCTCGTAGAGTTTCTCCAGGCTGGTGATGGTGTTGGGCGTCCGTGGGCTCAGATCGATGGAACGGATGAGGGTGTCTCGCTCTCTCTCGGGGAGGAAGGCCAAGATGGACTTTCCCAAAGCGGAGCAGTGAACGGGGACCCGAGCACCGATTGCGAGGCCCATTCGAAGGATTTGCGTGCTCTCGATCTTCTCGATGTAGATGATCTCCTTGCCGTCCAGGTGGCCGAGATTGATGGTCTCGTTGGTTATGTTGGCCAGTTCCTCCATGATGGGACGGGCCACCTGACGGATACCGAGGTTCTCCACCACCTTGATGCCCAGCTCGAAGAGCTTGAAGGAGAGCCGATATCGCGAGTTGCTCGGGTCTTGAACCACATAGCCCAGACCTTTGAGCGTGGCCAGAAAACGATGGCTGGCGCTTCGATGCATCTGAAGTTGGGAGGCCAATTCGGAGACGGAAAGAGAACCTTTCTCCGCCAGGGTTTCAAGGACCCTGAGCCCCCGCTCCAGGGAAGAGATTGTATAATAAGGTTTTTCGCTCATTCGTTTTGGATTCCTCCGAGGAGGATTATGGCCGCCATTAAAGTACACCATCTCGGATGGGTTGACAAGGGTTTGCTATGCGACCGTTTGGTCTTGGAGAAAAGGGTTTGGTAATATCAAACATCGAGGTCCCACACAGGGCATGCCTTTGGAGGGTGCAATGGGAAGGACCAAGGGGATTCAAGAGGAGCTCAAGGCCTTGAGGTTGGGCAGTAAGATCCGGGCACTTCGCAGACAGCGGGGGTTGACGCTGCAGGACGTCTCTAACCGGACGGGGCTTTCCAAGCCCTTATTGTCCCAGATCGAGAACGACCTTGCCTCTCCGCCCATCGCCACTCTCTTGAAGATCTCCAAGGCCCTGGGGGTCTCCATCGGATACTTCTTCCAGGAGGTCCCCGCATCGGAGAGAATCGTGGTGGTCCGAAGGCAACAGCGGAGCGGGGGGGTCATGGTCCGGATACAGGAGGAGGCCGGAAAGGTGGCTTATCGATACGAGGCCCTTGCCTATCCCCGGTCCGACAAACAGATGGAGCCCTTCCTGGTGGAGATCGAGCCCAGGGCCGAGGAGGACCTCCTTTACTATAATCATAAAGGGGAGGAGTTCCTTTATGTGCTGAGCGGGAAGGTGGAATTCCGCGCCGCCGAGGAGGTCCACACCCTAGGCCCGGGAGATAGCCTCTACTTCGACTCCGACATTCCCCATGCCATCCGAGCCGTGGGCAAGGGGAAGGCCAAGGCCTTGGTGGTCGTCTATTCCCCGCAAGGGGAGTTGTGAGGGGTCCCGGAGGAATTTGAGGATGTGGAATGAGCGCATTGCAGAGGAGATTCGGGGGATCGTGGGCGAAGAGGACTATATGGACGCCCCGGAGGATCGGATCGAGTACTCCTACGACGGCTACATCCCAGAGGCGATGCCCGAGGCCGTGGTCCTCCCACGCCGGACGGAGCAGGTCTCCGAGATCCTCAAGGTTGCCTATCGTGAAGGAATCCCGGTGACTCCGCGGGGGGCCGGGACCAATATTGTAGGAGGGACGGTCCCGGTGCGCGGGGGGATCGTCATGGCCTTCACAAGGATGAACCGGATCCTGGAGTTGAGCCCGGAGGACAGGTATGCCGTTGTCCAGCCGGGCGTGGTCAATGCCCAGCTTCAGACAGAGGCGGCCCGCCACGGGCTTTTCTTTCCCCCGGACCCTGCATCCCTGGCCGTGAGCACCATCGGGGGCAACGTGGCGGAGAACGCGGGAGGACCTCGAGGGGTGAAGTATGGGGTCACTCGGGACTATCTGCTGGGACTCACGGTGGTCCTGGCCGATGGCCGCATTCTTCGAACAGGCGGGAGAACCGTCAAGAACGTCACGGGGTACGACTTGACGGGCCTCTTCTGCGGGTCTGAGGGGACCTTAGGGGTGATCACAGAGATCACCGTCAAGCTGATGCCCCTGCCCGAGGCCCAGAGGAGCATCCAGGCGGCCTTTCCAGACTTGGATGGCGCGGGAAAGGCCGTGACCCGGATCATGGCCTCGGGGATCCTCCCCGTGGCCATGGAGCTGATGGACTCGGTAGTGGTCCGACTCATCGAGGAGGCCACTGGTGTGGGTCTTCCCCAAGAGGCGGAAGGGGTCCTGCTGATCATGGTGGACGGTCCCGAGGCCGCTGTGATTCAAGAGGTAGAGCGGATAGGGGAGCTGTGCCGGGAACATGGGGCCTCGGAGGTACGGGTCTCACGCAGCACCGAGGAGAACGAAGCCCTCTGGGCGGCGCGAAGGAGCGCCTTTGCGGCCATGGCCCGATCCCGACCTACCTGTATCGTAGAGGATGTGACTGTGCCCGTCAGCCGTCTCCCCACCATGGTTCGTGAGATCCTTTCCGTGGCGCAGAAGCACCAGATCACCATCGGTGTCTTGGCTCACGCAGGGGATGGAAACATGCACCCCTTGATCCTATGCGATCGACGCGATCCAGACGAGTGGTCCAGGGTCGAGGAGGCAGTCCGGGAGATTTTCCATCGGGCCGTGGACCTAGGCGGCACTCTATCCGGAGAACATGGGGTGGGGCTCGCCAAGGAGCCCTTTCTCCCCCTGGTGATGGACGAGGAGTCCCGTCGCCTGATGAGGGGGGTGAAAGACCTCCTGGATCCCAAGGGGATCCTGAACCCCGGCAAATTCGTCTGAGGCTCAGCCAGGAGGAGGGGGAGTTGAGGGATAGGGCGCTGCGGCTCCAGGGCGGCTCCAGGTCTGGTGCGAGGAGATGGGACAGCGGCCGGTCGGAGGAAAGACACCACGGGGAGAGACCCATGCTCAGTCGGGAGACCTGGGACCAGATCCATCAGTGTATCAAGTGCGGGCTTTGCCTTGCGGCATGCCCGGTCTACCCGGAGAAGTTGGTGGAGTGGGCCAGCCCCAGAGGCAAGGTCCAGCTGGCCCGTCACATCCTGGAGGGTGGACTCGAGATTACCCCTCGCGTGAGGGAGATCCTCTCCCTCTGCCTGCTTTGCGGCTCCTGTGTTGCGGCATGTCCCAGCGGCGTGCACGGCGACCGTCTCTTTTCCGGATTGCGATGGAGAGCCGCCCAGCGGTACGGTCTGGATTGGAGAAAGAGGGTCCTCTTTCAACTGTTGGGACGGCGTTGGATGGCGAGCGGTTCGGCCAAGTTGGCCCGTTGGGCCCGAGGGGTCCTTGGGCCTCTGGTGGGAGGAGGGGTCCAGATCGGTGGGCTCCCTCTGAAAGGAGTGCCCCCCTTCAACCCTAGACCCTTCTGCAAGGAGGCTCCGGAGGTGGTCCGGCCAGAAGGGGAGGTGCGGGCCCGTGTGCTCTACTTCCACGGATGCGCCACCAACTACCTCTACGGAGAAGTGGGCCGGTCGATCCTGGAAGTGCTCCCCCACATGGGAGTGGAGGTGAGGGTCCCCAAGGACCAGGGCTGCTGTGGACTGCCCATCTTTCTGTCCGGAGCTCGGGAGGAGTCCCTGGCGGTGATTGGAGAAGTACTCCAGCAATTCGGGCAGGAGGACGTGGATGCGGTGGTGGTGGACTGTGCCACTTGTGGGGCGGCTTTTCGAAATGAGTATGTCCCGCTTCTAGAGGAGCTGAGGGATCTGGGAGAGCCCGTGGAAGAGGACCTGGTCCAGGCCGCCAGGAGGCTGGCTTCCAAGACCAGGGATATCATGGAATTCCTGGACGAGAACGCCCATTGGATCCCGGAGGGGAGCGAAGGCCTCCACCGGATTCGGGTGACGTATCATGATCCTTGTCACCTCCTGAAGGGGCAGGGTGTAGGCGAAGGCCCCCGCCGGGTCCTCAGAAGGCTTCCNCAAGTGGAGTTGGTGGAGATGGAGGGGGCCGATACATGCTGCGGAGGTGGAGGATCCTTCCAGGTGGAACATCCAGAGGTCTCCTTGGCCATNACGCGACGGAAGGTCGACCGCATCCTGGCCACCGACGCGCAGGTCGTGGCCACGGGATGTCCTGGGTGCAGACTCACCATCGGGGCCCATCTGGCCGACAAGGGCCGGATCCGAGTCCTTCACCCCATTCAGATCGTCCATGAGTCCCTTGGGGGCGCGCAAGGTCTCTAAAAAAGGGCCTGCTAGGACTCCTCCGGAGATATCGGATGCCTCTGGATCCCAAGAAGATCGAGGAGATCCCTAGACTCCCGGGTGTCTACATCATGAAGGACTCCCGGGGGGCCGTCCTCTACGTGGGAAAGGCCAAGGATCTTCGCACCCGGCTGCGGGCCTACGTGCGGGGTGGAGGTGACGGACGCCATGCCGTTCGGTTTCTCCTTCAGCGCGTGAGGGACCTGGAGTATATCGTCACCGGGACGGAGAAAGAGGCTCTCATCCTCGAGAACGAGCTGATCAAGAAGCATCGGCCGCGATACAATGTGGCCTTTCGGGACGACAAGAACTACCTCCACATCCGCATCGATCCCACGGAGGCTTTCCCCCGTCTCTCCCTGGTTCGTAGACCCCGATCCGACGGGGCTCTCTACTTCGGCCCCTATGTCTCCAGCCGATCGGTGCGGGAGACAGTGCGTCTCCTTCAGCGACATATGGGGATTCGGACCTGCAAGGATACCCAGATGAAGCGTGGGGGGCGGTCCTGCCTTCAGCGTCANATGGGACGTTGTGCGGGCGTATGTACAGGAGAGATCTCCCAAGAGGATTACACCTCCCGCGTGCAAGAGGCCATCCTCTTTCTGCAAGGCCGTTCCAAGCAGTTGGTGCGGAGGATGAAGGTCCAGATGAAGGAGGCCGCTGAGGCCATGCGCTTTGAGGATGCGGCGCGTATCCGTGACCGGATCCGGGCTCTGGAGGCTACCCTAGAGCGTCAGCGAGTGGCCACGCCTCTAGGCCCCGATCGTGATGCCGTGGGGCTGGCCCGCTTCGGGCAAGGGGGTGTGGTTGTGGTCCTCCGGGTGAGGGAGGGGCACCTAGGAGAAAGGCTCCTCTTTCCGGTGGAGCCGACCCCGTGGGAGGACCGGGAGGTCCTGACGGCCTTTCTAAAGCGGTTCTACGGGCTTCAATGGGATACCCCCCCCGAGATCCTCGTGCCTCTGCCCTTGGGGGAGGAGGCAGTGGCTCTGGGGGACTGGCTGAGCGAGAGGGCCGGCCGCCGCGTCCGGATCTCCTGCCCCCGAAAGGGGAGGGGGAGGGAGCTGGTAGAGATGGCTCGAGAGAACGCCGAGTCGGCTCGGCCCGAGGATCCGGGACCGGAGCGGGGCCTGGAGGCATTGGCCCGTCGGCTCGGCCTGAGTCGGGTTCCCCGCGTGATGGAGGGTTTCGACATCTCCACTTTGGGGGGGGAGGGGGCTGTGGGTGCAGCGGTGCGCTTCGTGGAGGGGCGGCCCGATACTCGGGCGTATCGACTCTATCGCGTCCGATCGGTCCACGGGGTGGACGATTATGCCATGCTCTACGAGGTCCTCCGGAGGCATCTCCGCCGACGTCGCGAGGAAGGGGACCTGCCCCATCTGCTATTGGTCGACGGGGGAAAGGGGCAGTTGGGAGTGGCTCAGGCCGTCCTTCAGGACCTGGGTGTGACGACGGTGGAGCCAGTGGCCCTGGCCAAGGGAAAGGAGTCGGAGGGAGAACACCTCTTCCTCCCAGGGAGGAAGAATCCGATCTCCACAGCCCGGCTGCAACCCTGTATCCGGCTCCTTCAGCACCTCCGCGACGAAGCCCATCGTTTTGCCCTTTCCCGTCACCGAAGGGCTCGGAGAAAGGCGAGACTGGCCTCTCCTCTGGAGGAGATCCCGGGCGTGGGTCCCGCCCGGAGACGGATCCTCCTGAAGGCCTTCGGGAGCCTTCGGGGCGTCCAGGATGCAAGCTTGGAGGAACTGGAGAGGATCCCCGGGATTCCTCGGCCCCTGGCCCGTGTCATCTACGAGGCGCTACGCGGGGCTGGGCCTTCGAGAGGACCCGGCTGATGAAACAGCCGGCTCCTGTGATCTCTCCCGCCTTTTTCTGTACCTGGAAGGCTTCTCGCCGATCTTCATAAGGCCCTAGGATGACCCGGTGCCAGAGACCTCGGCCGTCCCGATGGCGTCGGATGAAGGCCGGTAGGCCGCGTTGTCGCAGACGCTCGGCCAGGCGTGATGCCCGATCCTCCTCCAGGAAGGCCCCTGCTTGGATCTCGTACAGGTATCCCTGTGTCGGATCAAGGGCCTCTCCCTCACCTTGCGGGGCCGGGACGCGACGGGCGAGGTAGCGGGCGAGCTCATCCACGGCCCTAACCTTCACCACGGGGCGTAGGTTCCCGCCCGACCGAAGCGAAAGGAGGGGGATGTCCAACGGGTTCAGCGGGATCCCGCCCTCATGATATCGGACTACATGATCGTCGGTCCATACCCGGCGCCCCGAGCGGGTATCCCAGATCTCCACCCGGGCCCCTACGGCCATCTGGGAATAGATCCCCGCGAAGATCCTCCGAAACCGAGTCACTTCCCCCCAGATGACCGCGTCGCAGTCCAGGATCTCCCCCAGCAGGCGCGCCGTTTGGGGAGAGAGGCCTCCTTGAAGGGAGATCTCCCTGTCCCGAAGGCGTCGGTCCACCTCCTCCAACTCCACGTCCCGGAAGGGACGCACACTGAGGTGGCTGTAGAAGCTCTCCCTGACGAGCCCTGCCAGTCCCTCGGTATCTGTTTGGTCCTCGAAAGGAAGCACAGCCACGGAACGAGGGGGATCCCCGCAGGCCACGGAAATGGCAAGCGGAGAATAGGGACCGACGGGTCTTTTCCCCGAACACCCTCCCAAAAAGCCCAGGAGAAGCAGCAAGGCGAGCCAGGGGGCTCTGGTGAGGCCTTGTCCCATAAAGTTGCGTCTCATTAGAGTTTTCCTCTTCCTTTAGCAGATTCCACTTTGGACCACAAGGCCCTGGTCGATCCGTCCTGGTAGGAATCGATCTTAATGAAGAAAGGGGTTGTCTTTCGAGCGAGAATCCGTATTATGGAGGGGTCGAGAGAGGGGAGATTTTCCTCTTGACAATGATGAGGATATTAGGTTACAAAATTTTAGACCTTGTCACAAATATTGTGAATTATGGAATATAGGATTATGTCATAAATATCGATACAAAAGGGAGGCGGGTGGCATGTTCATCCTGTGGCCCAATACGATTCTCCTTATCTGCGCAGCCATCGTGGGAGGTGTTATCGGGTTCGTCATCTATGGGCTAATCAAGGGGTTCGAAAACACTTTTCCCGATGACTGAGAGCCTCCTTGCTCGTGAAGGGTTGGGAGGCATGACTTTTCGGGCGGGTGAAGGGCCCAGGCCTTGCTGGCAGAGGGCTCAGGGTTTTTTCCAAAACCCCATTTCAGTAAGGAGGAGACCATGGGTGAGGAAACCAAGAAGAAGGGTGGGAAAAAGGGGAAGAAGGTCAACGAATCCAGACGGACCTTCCTCAAGACCGCGGCCGTGGCCGGAGGCGCTGCTGGGGCTGTGGGCTTTCCCAGCTTCCTGCGGCTCTCTGCAGCGGAGCCCATTAAGATCAAGATGCAGACCGCCTGGGACGCTGGGACCCTGGGATACAAGAAGTTCCAGGAGTTCTGCAAGGTCGTGGGAGAGATGACCGATGGTAAACTCCTCATCGAGGGCTTCCCGGCAGGGGCCATTGTGGGCACCTTCGAGATGTTCGATGCGGTCAAGGCGGGGGTCTTCGACGCCATGCACTGCTTCGACGTCTACTGGCCGGGCAAGATCCCTGTGGCGACCTTCCTCTCCTCATACCCCTTCGGGCTCGACCGTCCGGACCAGTGGGAGACGTGGTACGAGAAGCTGGGCGGCAAAGAGATCGCCAGGGAGGCCTATGGGCGCCACAACATGTACTACATCGGGCCCATCCAACACGATGACAACCTGATCCACTCAAAAGTCCCCATTCGTTCCTTCGAGGAGTTCAAGGGAAAGAAGATTCGCTACCCTGGCGGGATCATCGCTGATATCTACAGGGCAGCAGGGGTTTCCACCGTGTTGTTGCCTGGAGGTGAAGTCTATCCCGCACTGGAGAAGGGGGTCATTGACGCGGCCGATTACGTGGGCGCTGCCATTAACTACAATCTGGGATTCGGCGAGATCGCCAAGTACATCATCATGGGGCCGCCCTCCACGCCGTGTCTGCACCAGCCCGTGGACCTCATGAGCATCGAGGTCAACCTGAAGACCTGGAATCGGATCCCCAAGCACCTCCAGCAGCTCTTCGAGGCGGCCGTCAAGTGGCACTCCTACGACCAGTACACCTCCATCCAGAAGGCGGACATCGAGGCCTTCGAGAAACTCCAGAAGGAGCAGGGCGTGGAGGTCATCCGCCTGACCGAGGAGGATATCGCCAAGTTCCGCAGGTTCGCTCCTCCGCTTTGGGTCAAGTGGGCCAAGAAGTCGCCTCTGGCCATGAAGGCCTTCAAGTCCCAGTGGGAGTTCATGAAGTCCGTCAAGGTCGGTTACTACACCGACAAGGACATGGTCGACCTGAAGGGGAAGCCCATAAAACTGTAACAGGTTGTCATGCGGGGGAAGGGGCTTTCCCTCTTCCCCCTTTTTCTGTTCCCACCGGGGGCCGTGGATCGTTCAACAGGGGGCTCTTGGGAGGGTAAACCGAATTAATTCAGAGGGAAGTCATTCATGGCGTCTCTAAGAAAATTTATGGTTGCGGTGGAGAAGACGAATATCTTCATCGGGAAGTTGATGGTGGGGTTGATGGTCCTGGCAGTTTTTGTCATCACCTTCGAGGTGGTCATGCGATATGTCTTCAATCGGCCCACTAATTGGGGCCACGAGACCATGACCTTGCTTTTCGCCATCCAGTACATGATGGCAGCAGGTTACGCCCACCTTCATAGGGCCCATGTTCGAGTCGATGTCTTCTACTCCACCCGAACCCCCCGGACGCGGGCCTGGCTGGACCTCTTCACATCCATCTTCTTCTTTGGGTTCACTCTGGTACTCCTTTATACGAGCTGGCTTTTCTATTGGAGCTCCCAGACCATGCACGGAGGTGGGACCTTCTTCGGGATCACCCTCCCGGGAGAACTCTCTCTCACCGACTGGGCCCCGCCGTATTATCCGGTCAAATTCATGATGCCCTTCGGGGCCTTCATGCTGTTGCTGCAGGGGATAGTCTGGCTCATCCGAGACATCCATATGGCGTTTACCGGAAAGGAGCTGGGTTTCTAAAAGGGCCTTGGGGGCTCCACCCTGAATCCATCTTTCCTCCGGCCAAGAACGAGGATCGTGGGGCCGGATGACGAATGCTGAAGAAGTGGTATAAGGAGAGACGTCCGAGATGGATATTCAGTTGATCACGATCTTGATGTTCGGATCATTGTTCTTTTTGTTGGGACTCGGGCTTCCGGTGGCCTTTGCGTCCGGGACGGTGGGGATCGTCTTCACCGTCATCCTACAGGGGCCTGCCGCCCTGAACCTGGTTCCTACGCGGATCTTCGGCCTCATGGTTCAGTACCTGCTGGCCGCCGTGCCCCTGTTCATCTTCATGGCCTGCATCCTGGAGCAGTCCGGGGTGATCGATGACCTTTACGAGATGGTCTACCATTGGGTGGGTTTCTTGAGGGGTGGGCTGGCGGCAGCCACTGTCCTGGCCTGCACCATGATGGCCGCCATGGTGGGCGTCATCGGGGCCAGCGAGGTCACCATGGGGGTAATCGCCCTGCCCCAGATGCTCAAGCGAGGGTATAATAAATTCATTGCCTGCGGCTCCATCCTGGCTGGAGGGACCCTAGGGATCCTAATCCCTCCGAGCGTGATGCTTATCATATATGGGCTGGTGGACAACTCCTCCATCGGGCAGCTCTACGCCGGGGCCATCCTTCCAGGACTGCTCCTCTCCAGTCTTTTCATCACCTATGTCTTGCTCCGATGCGGGTTTCGACCCGAACTCGGTCCTCCCGTCCCCAAACACGAGCGGGTGGCATGGGGAGTGAAGTTCCGGCTCCTCGGCAGAGTCATTCTCCCCGGCATCCTGGTCTTCCTCGTGCTGGGTACCATCTTCACCGGGATCGCAGCCCCCACCGAGGCGGCGGGCGTGGGCGCTGCAGGGGCCATGTTGCTTACCGCCATCCAGGGGAAGCTCAAGTGGAGGAATGTGGTCCTGGCCGCCCAGAAGACCCTCAATAACTCGGCCATGGTCCTCTGGACCATGTTCGGCGCCAATATCTTCGTGGGCCTCTACGTGATGGTCGGTGGAGCGCATTTCGTTCAAGAGACGCTGATGTCCTTGGGAGGAGGGAAATGGGGCGTTATCATCATCATGCAGCTCATTCTCATCTTCCTGGGGTGCTTCATCGACTGGACCGGCATCATCATGCTCTGCGTTCCACTCTTTGGCCCCATCATCCGTCAGCTCGGTTTCGACCCCATCTGGTTCGGAATCCTCTTCGCCACTAACCTGCAGATCTCCTTTATCTCCCCGCCATTCGGATACGCGTTGTTCTACCTCAAAGGGGTCGCACCCCCCGAAATCCAGACCACGGATCTCTGGAAATCGGCGGTGCCCTTCATAGGGTTGCAGATTATAGGGGTTATCTGCGTCATGTTTATTCCGGAGTTGTCTCTATGGCTTCCGCGGGTGTTCTATCATTGATGCAGACAGCCGCGTGCTCCTGAAACCGCCAGGCGCCCCTCTTGTGAGGGGCGTTTTCGCTTGGAGCGATGAAGAGAAAGAAGGCGAGGAGAAGGAACCCGAAGGGCAGTTCGCGAGATATTGCCCAGAGGGCATGGACCTACGAGGCCCCGAGGACCTTTGTCTATCTCTTTTATGGGCTTCTGACCGTGTGGACGGTCTTCTGTGCGTCCCTGCTGGGGGCCAGGATCGTGCAAGGGGGGTGGTTCACCCTGACGAAGATCTTTATAATCGCCTTCGTCATGTTCTACACCTGGTACTTCTCCGTGGGGATCTCCTACAGGGTGGAATTGAGCGGGGAGGGGAGCCTCCGCCTGACGAGTTTCCGACGAACATTGGATCTCACCTTGGATCAGGTCGATCGGGTGGAGTGTCCCTACCTGCCCGTCGGCTTCGTCAAGTTCCGGCTGGAACGGCAGAAGGCTTACCTCTTCTGCGTGGGGACCAATCCCCGGTTTCACGATTTGCTCCGGGCCCTGATGGCCCTGAAACCGGACCTTCGGGTTCGGGGCCTGGGTACGTAGGGGGGCCGAGTTCCCTAGAAGCGCGGGGAGGGCAGGATCGACTCCCTTGTGGGAAGGAAAGGAGGAAGAGATGCGCATTGTCCTGTTCGGGCAGGCGGCCTTCGGGGTCGAGGTCTTCAAGCGGATCCTGGAGCGAGGAGAGGAGGTGGTTGCGGTCTACTGCCCTCCGGATGGACCTGGAGGGCGCGTCGATCCCTTGAAGGAGGAGGCCCTCACAAAGGGTGTGAAGGTCCTCCAGCCCAAGAGCATGAAGGACCCTGCGGTCTTGGAGGAGTACAAGAGTCTCAATTCGGAGATCAACGTTCTGGCATTTGTGACCGCCATCATCCCCAAGGAGATCCTGAATCATCCGCCTTTGGGTTCCATCCAGTACCACCCTTCGCTGCTTCCCAAACATCGCGGAAGGAGCGCCATCAATTGGGCCGTGATCCAAGGGGAACGAAAGACAGGGTTGACCATCTTCTGGGTGGATGAGGGGATCGACACTGGCCCCATCCTGCTTCAGAAAGAAGTGGAGATCGACCCTGACGANACCACAGGTTCCCTTTACTTCAACAAACTCTTTCCCCTAGGTGTGGAGGCCATGATGNAGGCCTTGGAGCTCGTCAAGGCCGGAAAGGCCCTCAAGATCCCCCAGGACGAGACTCAGGCCACATACGAGCCTCCGTGCGACGCCGGGAGGGCTTGGATCGACTGGAGGCGCCCCCTCCAGGAGATCTACGATCTCATCCGGGGCTGCGATCCGCAACCAGGGGCATGGAGCACCATCCGGGGAGAGCGATTCCGGTTTTACTCCCCCAAAAGGGTGGAAAAGGAGGAGGAGTCCCCTCGGGCTGTTGCGGGCTCGGTCCTGGAGGTCCGTCCTGAGGGGCTGGTGCTTGCTGTCCGGGATGGCAGGCTTCTTGTAGGAAAGGTTCGGCCTCCCGGCGGATCCAAGATGACAGCCGAGGAATTTGCAACTCAGTGGGGGATTAAAGCCGGGGATCGGTTCGGCACCTGAAGAGGCGGCCCCCAAGGGGATATCGCGGGCGGTTTTCCGGGTAGCCGCTTCGGCCGCCTTGGGGATGCCCCAAGGCCTGGAGATGAACACATGCAAAGGGGGGCTGACTTGCCCCCCTTCTCTTATTGAGTGGCCCCTTCAGGGATTTCTTGAGTGATCCTGACCTTGGCCTCCAGCCTCCGGAAGTCCTCGTCGGTCTTTTCCTGGATCTCGGTGATGATCTCATCGGTCAGGTGGCGGAACCGGCCCTGCCTCTTCAGATATTCGATGACAGGCTTCTTCTTGGGGGGCTTTGGCACAAACCGGTAGCGTCCGTGTTCCACCTCGTAGAGTGGGAAGATACGGGTCTGAACCGCGAGCTTGCCCAGTTGGATACTCTCTTCCGGCAAGGACCTCCATCCAGTGGGACAGACCGAAAGGATGTGCACGTAGGCGGGTCCCTCGATGAGGGCGGCCTTCTGGACCTTCTTCATCAGGTCCCAAGGGTAGCTGGGGCAGGCCGTGGCCACGTAGGGGATGCCGTGGGCCGCTGCGATCTCCGGCATATTCTTCTTCCAGGTGGCCTGCCCCGACGAGAGTCGGCCCGGAGGGGATGTGGTGGTCATGGCTCCATAGGGTGTGGAGCTGGATCGTTGAATGCCGGTGTTCATATAGGCTTCGTTGTCCAGGCAGAAATAGACCATATTGTGGCCCCGCTCCAAGGCCCCCGAAAGTGCCTGGAGCCCGATGTCGGCCGTGCCTCCGTCTCCCGCAATGGCCACGCAGTAGATCCTCTTTTTGGGAATCCTTCCCTTGCGCATAAGGGCCTTAAGACCTGCCTCCACGCCGGAGCAGACCGCCGCGGCGTTTTCGAAGCCCACGTGGATGTAAGGAAGGGCCCAAGCCGTGGTGGGAAGGGGTGTGGAGACGACCTCCATGCATCCGGTGGCGTTGGCCACGATGGTATCCCGGCCCAGGGCCTTCAAAACCAGCCGCACAGCCAGGGCCTCGGCGCACCCCTGACAGGACCTATGGCCCGAACAGAAGAACTCGTCCAAGGGGAGATTTTTGGGTCCGTAATTGACGATCTGCACCATGATACGCTCCTTGTCTTTATCCCCTGACTCCGTAGATTTGGTATCCTTCCGTGACCTCAGGAGAGGGTTCCCCGGCCTTCAGGACCATGTTTTGGAAGTCCTCGGGAGAGACGTCCCTCCCTCCGAGGCCGCCGATGAAGTTGACCACTTGCGGTGCGTCCNGGATCCCAAAGAGGGCGCTTCGGATTTCGGTCCCCACGGGCCCTCCGGTGGCGCCGTAGGCCACACACCGATCGAAGGCGACCACTTGCTTGGCTCCAGAGACGGCCTCTCGGAAGAGCTCCACCGGGAAGGGCCTCCAGAGACGGATCTTCACGAGTCCAACGGCTTGGCCCTTCTGACGCATCCGGTCCACGGCCTCCATAGCCGTCTCGCTTAGGGATCCCATGGTCACCAGCAGGGTCTCCGCCCCCTCGNTGCGATAGAGGTCAAGGGGTGTGTAGTGCCTTCCGGTCAGCTTCGCCCATGCCTCCCATGCCTCCAGAATGACCGGGGTGCTGGCCTTGAGGGCCTCGTCCTGGAGTTTCTTGGCCTCGGTGAAGAGCTCTGGCATGGCCAAGGCACCCATGGTCACCGGGTTGTCCGGATGGAGGCGGTGCTTGAGACGAAATTCGGGAAGGTAACGCTTCACCACTTCATCCGAGACCAGCTCGATAGGCTCGATCATGTGGCTTAGGCTGAATCCATCGATGTGGATCATCACGGGCAGGAGCACCCGGGGGTCCTCCCCCATGCGGTAGGCGCAGAAGACGTTGTCGTAGGCCTCCTGGCCCTTCTCCATAAACAGCTGGATCCATCCCGTGTCCCGCACGGACATGGCGTCGGAGTGATCGTTCCATATATTGATGGGGGCCGACAGGGCCCGATTGGAGACCACCATGACGATGGGGAGCCGAAGTGATGCGGCGATGTAGACCACCTCGTTCATCAAAGCCAGCCCTTGGGAGCTGGTGGAGGTGAAGGTCCGGGCCCCGGCCGCGGAGGAGCCCAAGCAGACGCTCAGCGCCGAATGCTCGGACTCCACGGGGACGAACTCCGCATCCAACGATCCGTCGGCCACCAGTTCGGAGAGATGCTCCACGATGTGGGTCTGTGGGGTGATGGGATAGGCCGACACCACATCCACGTTCGCCTGTTTGGCGGCCTCCGCCACCGCGAGGGAGACCTCCATGCCGATACGCTTCGCAGCCATTATTCCTCCTCTCCCACCATCTCGATGCATTTCGCAGGACATTCATGGGCACAAATGCCGCAGCCCTTGCAGAAAAACAGGTTGGGCTGGAAAAAGCCCTCTTCGGTCCGCTCCATGGCGGCATCGGGGCAGAAGATGAAGCACTGTGCGCACTTGATGCATTTTTCCGTGTCCACCTTGGGGTGACCGCTGGTCCTCCAATCTCCCGTTCGGTAAGATCTGGAGTTGCCGGGCTCGGTCACCACACAGCCGGGCTCCAATTCTGTCCAAAGGATTTCCTCCATGGGTTTCGCCATCTTCCTCTCCCTCCGGTGTTGTTAAAGCGATTCATAGGCCCTTTGCATGGCCGTAAGGTTCCGCTCGGCCAGACGACCGAATCGCTCCCTCAGGGGTTCCTCCAATGACTCGAGCTTGATTATACCGGTGGCCTTTATCAGGGCCCCGATCATGGTGGTGTTGGTGATGGGACGCCCCAAGGCCTCCTGGGCGATGCGGTTGGCATCAAGGCTGTAGAGCCTCTGGCTCGGCTTGAGTCTTCCTTCGAGGGGATTCGTCCCGGAGGAGATGTTGGCCACCACGATGCCATCCTCCTTGAGCCCCTCTTCCACTGGGACCAGTTTGAGCAGGGACTCGTCCAGGACCAAAACCACGTCCGGCTCGTATACCCGCGAGCGGATACGGATGGGATTGTCGCTAATGCGTGCGAAGGCCGTAACCGGAGCTCCGCGCCTCTCCGGCCCGAAACTGGGGAAGGCCTGTGCGTATTTGCCTTCCCGAATGGCCGCCTGAGCGATCAACTCCGCGGTGGTCACCGCACCTTGTCCGCCTCGACCGTGTATCCTGAACTCCTTCATAGGCCCTCCTCGTTTGGGGATTGAAAAACCAAGTTATTTTACCGTACCACCTTGTCCCATGTCGATGCGCACGCCTCCCCAGAGCCCTCGTCGTGGTCTCGAGCACCTCGACCCCACGACCAGTGACCCGCAGGGAGGATTCCATCCCGATGTATGCAGAGGATGTTCTCTCGCGCGAATTCCGGGCCCGAAGGAGGGACCCAGAAGCTTCCGTCTTGCTCGGTCTCCACCTCCACCTTGATGCTGTCCCCGAACCATGGAGGGGTAAGGATGGTGAAGGTGACGATCCAGCAGGGGGAGTACCAGTCTCGATGGACCTCCACACGGGCCTCCTCCAGGCGCCAGGGATGGGGGGCGTGGATCCATCCCCCCTCCAGCCACTGGAGTAGGAAGGTGGCGGCTTCGGAGACCGCGGCCTGTAGGAGGTCTTGAGGCTCCATGTTCGTTATTTATTCGTCCCCGTTCCGGAGGAATCCTCCCTCCAAGAGATATTCCAGAGTTCGGTGGTAAATCTGATCCGGATCCATCTGGAGGCGGGCCACGCCCGTCTCCATGGCGGCCTTGGCCACCCCGGCGGCCACCTTGGGGGGGACATGAAGGTTCATTGCGCTGGGAATGATGTAGTCGGGCCGAAGCTCTGCTTCTGGGACAGCATCAGCTAGAGCCTTGGCCGCGGCCAGTTTCATTTCCTCGTTGATAACCCTGGCGCGTACGTCCAAGGCCCCCCGAAAGATCCCGGGAAACCCCAAGCAATTGTTGACTTGGTTGGGGAAGTCGGAGCGGCCTGTGGCCACGACCTTTGCTCCTGCCTGGATGGCTTCATCGGGCATAATCTCCGGAATGGGGTTGGCCATGGCAAAGATGATGGGATTCTCGGCCATGGACCGGACCATCTCAGGGGTGACCAAGCCGGGACCCGAAAGGCCGATGAAGACGTCCATTCCTTTGAGGACCTCGGTGAGATCCCCTCGGATCCTGTGGGGGTTCGTGATGGAGGCGATCTCCTCCTTGAATGGATTCATCCCATGGGGGCGCCCCTGGTAGATGGCACCTTGACGGTCGCACAGGACGATCTCCGGCACCCCGCTGGCAAGAAGCATCTTGGCCACGGCAATGGCGGCTGCACCGGCCCCGCTGATGGTGACCCGAATGGATTCCATATCCCTCCCGGTTACCTTCAAGGCATTGATGAGGGCCGCCACGGTGACGACCGCGGTTCCGTGCTGGTCGTCATGGAAGACCGGGATGTCCAATGAATCGATGAGGGCCTGTTCGATGGTGAAGCAATGGGGCGCTGCGATGTCCTCCAAGTTGATCCCCCCGAAACTTGGTGCGATGGCCTGGACGGTCTCTATGATCTCTTGGGGCTTTTGGGTATTGAGGCATATGGGGTAGGCCTCCACCCCCCCGAAGGCTTGAAAGAGCGCACATTTCCCTTCCATGACGGGCATGGCCGCGAAACCCCCGATATTGCCCAGGCCGAGTACGGCGCTGCCGTCGCTCACCACCGCCACCAGGTTGGACTTGCAAGTCAGGTCGTAAGCCTTCATGGGATCTTGAGCGATCCTGCGGGGGGCTTCGGCCGCCGCAGGGGGGAGATACAGGAGGCGAAGCATATGCTGGTCCTTGACCGGAAGCTTGGCCTTGACACCCACTACCCCGCGATACCGGCGGTGGAGATCCAAAGATTCTTCCTGGACGCTCATGGGACGGTCGGACTTGGGAGGTACCGTGAAGCTTCCTTCATAGAGGAATCGCNTGGTCTCTTCGGCCACAGCAGAGGGGTCCACGGATACCCTGGCTACGTTGGTCTCCATGGCGGCCCGAGCCACGGCTGCAGCGATGGCGGGGGCCACCTGGAAATCCAGGATCTTGGGGATCAAGTGATCTTCTCGCAGATCCTCGGCGGGGACGAGATCGGCCAGGGTCTGGGCCGCTGCCACCAGCATGGTCTCATTGATCTGACGTGCCCTTGCGTCCAGTACGCCCCGGAAGATCCCCGGGAAGACCATGGCGATGTCCAGCTCGTTGGGGACCGAGCGGTGGGAGGAGGAAAGGGCGATGATCCTGGCCCCCGCCTTTCGGGCCCCCTCCAAATCGATCTCCGGGATCGGGGTGGCGAATGCCAGAATGGCAGAATCTCGCGCCATCCTGGAGGCGTCCTGGGGGACCAGTGCTCCCCCTGCGGAAAACCCGATGAAGACGTCCGCCCCGGCAAGGGCCTCGGCCAGCCCTCCGTGCACGCCGCGGGGGTTGGTGCACTGTGTCATCTCCTCCTTTATCCAGTTCATGCCCTCTTTTCGTTGCGGGTGGAGGATCCCGTGGGTGTCACACAGGATTATGTCCTTGATGCCCCAGTGGAGGAGAAGTTTGGCCGTGGCGATACCCGCCGCACCTGCCCCGTTGATGACAACCCTGAGGGAATCCTTGGTCTTGCCTGTAAGTTTCAGGGTATTGATGATGCACGCCAAGGCCAACACGGCCCCCGCATGCTGATCGTTGTGCATGACGGGGATCTCGAGGCGCTTCCTCAGATGCTCACAGATGGAGAAACAACGGGGAGCGGCGATGTCCTCCAGGCAGACTGCACCGAAGGTGGGGATCAATCTCTCCACAACCTGGACGAACCGCTCTACATCCTGGGTGTCCACGCAGATGGGGAAGGCATCGATTCCTGCGAAGTTCTTGAAGATGACGCTCTTGCCCTCCATAATGGGGAGGGAGGCCAAGGGTCCGAGGTCTCCGAGGCCCAGTGCCCTGGATCCGTCCGTGACGAGGGCCACGGTGTTTCTCCTGCATGTGTAATCGAAGGAAGCATCGGGATCCTGCGCGATGATCTTGCAGGGCTCGGCCACCCCAGGGGTGTAGACCACGCTGAGTACATGAGCGTCCTTGACAGGGACCTTAAGCTCCACCCCGATGAGACCTCGATATCGTTTGCGATAGGACAACCCACTCTCCGAACTCATGGGTTCCTCCTCAACCAGATGACGACTCGCCTCGGACCAGGGAGACCGGAAAGCCGGTCTGTGAGCGGCTTGTGTCACAATATTTATAACATTGTTCTATATATCAAACGATGATAGGCCAGCAGAGGGGGGTTGTCAAGGGTTTTTTCGGGCCTCCGTCCTTTTATATGAATTTTTATCTCGTTTCTGTGGACAGTCGCCTCCGATCAGGGTTTACGGCCTAGAAGGCCCCCACTTTTTCCTTGACAAGCCGGGGGGACCCGACTATGCTTATTATCTATGACATCGTCACATATTTTGAAATAGACTTGGGAGATCGGCGTGACGGGAGGATTCTTGTAAAAAAGATTTGAAAGGGGGTGAAATTCGGTATTCTGGGAAACTTTTGGGGAAAATAGCAATTAGGCGTATTCTCATCGGTATTTCGTGAAAAAGAGGGGTATCCTTTCGAGATCCTCAGAACATCTCAGGTAAGGAAAAGGAGTAGACCATGGCCCGACTCTATGAATATCAGGGCAAGAAACTCTTGAAAGAGGCGGGGATTCCAGTCCCCAAAGGGGATGTGGCCTCCACCAAAGAGGAGGCCAGGGAGATCGCCGCCGGGATCGGAAAGCCTGTTGCCATCAAAGTCCAGATCTGGGCTGGGCGAAGGGGCAAGGCGGGGGCCATCCGTTTCGCCGAAACCCCAGAAGAGGCCGAGAAGGCCGCAGGTGAGCTCTTGGGCTCTCAGGTCCATGGGTTTGAGGTCAAGCGTGTCCTGGTGGAGGAGAAGCTCGACATCGATCGCGAATTCTACGTGGGGGTCATCGTAGACCCCTCCAAAGAGGTCCGTGCCCCCGTGATGATCTTCAGCAGCGAAGGGGGAATGGAGATCGAAGAGGTCCCCGAGGAGAAGATCGCCAAAGTCGTGGTGGACATCTTCCTGGGCCTGCGATCCTTCCATGCCGTGGACCTGGCTCGAAGGGCGGGGGTCCCCCGCGAGCTGTTGACCAAGGTTGCCGCGGTCAATACGGCCCTCTACCAAGTCTTTCGGAAGTACGACTGTCGCACCATTGAGATCAATCCTCTGGTGGTCACCAAACAGGGAGAGGTGGTCGCCGCGGATTGTCGGGCCGCCATCGACGATTCCTCGGTCTACAGACATCCCGAGCTGGGGATCACCGTGGCCAGGGAATCCAATCAGGAACCCACGGACTTCGATGAGATTGCTTGGTCCATCGAAGAAGGCGATCTGCGGGGAACTGGCTACGTGGCCCAGATGAATCAGGAGATCGATGCCATTGCCACAGTAGGCTATCATGGGATCGGCGGTGGGGGAGCCATCCTCGGGGTGGATGCACTCAACAAGGCCGGCCTCAGGGTGGCCAACTATGCCGACACCAGCGGCAACCCTACGGCCGCCAAGGTCTACCGTGTGGCCAAACTGATCTTATCGCAGCCGGGCATCGAGGGGTACTGCTTGGGCGGATTCATCATGGCCAACCAGGAGCAGTGGCATCACGCTCACGGCATCGTCAAGGCTCTCAGAGAGGAGTTGCCCAAACGCCCCGGGTTCCCCGTAGTGCTCCTTCTGTGCGGAAATCGAGAAAAGGAGTCCTTGGAGATCCTTCGTCAGGGCCTGGCCGATCTGCCTGCCCGGATCGAGATCTACGGGCGGGAGCACGTCTATGACTCCGGGTTCATCGCCCAGCGGATGCGGGCCCTGGTGGAGGAGTATCAGAAGGAGCGGGACGCCTAAAGGAGGAGGAACCCATGGAATTTCAAGAGAGGACCATCAAGGTGATCATCGACGAGGAGAAGTGCGAGGGATGCGAGACTCGGGCATGTATCGAGGCGTGCAAGACCTATGATCGGGGCATCCTTCAGGAAGTCGAGGGGAGACCCGGGGTCACCATGAGCCCCGAGGATCTCAAGAGGCGGGGGACTGAGTGCTTGGCCTGTGAGTACGCCTGCTGGTTCAAAGGCAAGGGTGCCATCCGTATCGAGGTGCCCATCCCCGGCCTTGAAGAATATCGCAGGAAACACGGCACACTCTACTGAGAGAGGAAGAAGCCATGGCGATCCTAGTGGATGAGAAGACGTCGGTCATCGTTCTGGGTATCACAGGACGGGAAGGGTCCTTGAGGGCCGCCTATATGAAGGAGTACGGCACCAACGTGGTGGCGGGATCCACACCTGGAAGAGGCGGCATGGAGGTGGCCGGGATCCCGGTCTATGACTCTGTGGAAGAGGCCGTGGAGAAACATGGCCCCATCGATGCGGCCGTCACATTCGTTCCCGGTCCGGCACTCCGGGACGCCGTCATCGGTGCCATTGAGGCGGGGGTCAAATTCATCGTCAGTCCGGTGGAACGAGTCCCCCTACATGACATCCTGGAGATGATGTATGTTGCCAAAAATGCGGGGGCCAAGATTCTGGGCCCAGGCAGCATCGGGATCCTCACGCCTGAGAAGGCCGTCCTGGGATGGCTGGGAGGCAACGCCCGATGGGCACGCGAGGTCTATCGTCCCGGTCCCGTCGGGGTCATATCCCGCAGCGGAGGTCAGTCCGGGACCATCCCTTGGGTACTTCGGGAGGCCGAACTGGGAATGAGCACCGTGGTCCACGTGGGGACGGAGCCCGTCACGGGCATATCCATGGGGGAGCTGCTGGAGCTCTTCGAGGCGGACGACCAGACCAAGGCCGTGGCGGTCTTCGGAGAGATCGGAGGGTCCCACGAGGAGGAGGCCGCCCAGGCCATCGCCGAGGGCCGGTTCACCAAGCCCTTCGTCATATTCGTGGCCGGGGCCTGGGCTCCTCCAGGGATGCGTTTCTCTCACGCCAGCAGCATCATCGAGCGGGGCAAGGGCTCTGCCAAGGACAAGATCCAGATGCTGAAGGAGGCCGGGGCCCATGTTGTGGACCAGCCGGACGACATCGCCCCCACGGTGAAGCGTCTCCTCGGCCTGTAGAAAGGACCCGGGCGGTGCCCCAGAGGGGCTTCGACGGGCCACGAAGAGGGGATGGGGCACCCCAACCCCAAGGCAGAGATTCAACCCGGAAAACCCCATTTGCGAACAAGGAGGTATCGTCATGCCCGTGATGAGATCTGTCCTTTATATCCCCGGGAACAACGAGAAGATGGTCTCCAAGGCCCCTACCATCGAGGCCGACATCATCACCCTGGACCTGGAGGACTCTGTCCCTCCCGCTGAAAAGCCCAAGGCACGTGAGATCGTTCGGGCCAATCTCAAGGCGGCTGGTGAGAGCGGAGCCGAAATCTACGTTCGGATCAATAACTGGGAGACCCTGCTTACCAACGACGACCTGGAGGCCGTGGTCCACGAAGGGCTCCACGGAGTCTGTCTGGCCAAGTGTGGGGGACCGGACCATGTGAAGAGATTGGATTGGAAGTTGGAGGAGCTGGAGCAACGGAGGGGGCTTCCCGTAGGGTCCGTCAAGGTGCAACTCCTCATCGAAACTGCCAAAGGAGTCATTCACGCTTATGAATCGGCCATCGCCAGCCCTCGGGTCAACTCGTTGATTTTCGGTGCTGTAGATTACACCAAAGATATGCGGGTCATGCTCACCACCGAGGGGACGGAGCTCCATTACGCCCGGGCTCATACGGCGGTGGCTGCTCGGGCCGCCGGTTGCGTGGCCATCGACTATCCCTTCGTGGCCTTCAAGGACATGGAGGCCTTTGAGAAGAACACGCTGGAGGGGCGGACGCTGGGTTACGAGGGTCGGATGCTCATCCATCCCAGCCAGATCGAGCCAGCTCATCGGCTTTACACCCCCCCTCCAGAGGATGTGGAGTGGGCCAAAGGCGTGGTGGAGGCCTTCGAGAAGGAGGCGCTGGCCAAAGGCCTCGCCGCCATCTCCTACAAAGGGAAAATGGTGGACACCCCGGTCTACGAAAACGCCAAGACCATCCTTCAGATGGTGGAAGAGATCGAGGCCAAGGAGCGCAAGCGCAGGCAAGGGAAATAGCCCTCCGGGGACGTGTCCCGAGCTCCGGGGCGCGTCCCTCCGGCCGGGAACCCCGTTGACTTCCCTCGGCGTGGGGGAAATACTGCGTGCGGGGTATACACCTCGGGTAGACTGGGTCTTCCGGGGGAGGGAATCCAAATCGGAGGGTGCAGATGGCTGATCGAAGGGTGTTGATCTCTCGGCTCGAGGCCATCGTGGGCAAGGATAACGTCCTCAAGGACAGGGCCGCCCTGAGTGTCTACGACTACGATGCCTCCCTATTCACTGGGCTCCCGGACGTGGTCGTCTTCGTACGATCCACCGAGGAGGTAAGCCGGGTCGTCAAAGTGGCCAATGAGCTGAAGGTCCCCTATGTGGCCAGGGGATCCGGAACCAACTTGAGCGGCGGGACCATCCTTCGAGACGGCGGCATCATCATCGACATCTGCCGTATGGACCGGATCCTGAAGATCGACCTCAAGAATCGGACGGCGCTGGTGGAGCCCGGGGTCTACAATCTGACGCTCCAGAACGCCCTTGCCCCGTACGGCTACTATTATGCGCCGGATCCTGCAAGCCAAAAAGTCTCAACCATGGGGGGAAACGTAGGGGAGAACTCGGGCGGTCCTCACTGCCTCAAGTACGGGGTCACCAGCAATCACGTACTCGGGGCCGAGGTGGTCCTCCCCAACGGTGAGGTGGTCTGGTTCGGGGGCCCTCATTGGGATGCGCCCGGGCCCGATCTCATGGGATTGCTGGTGGGCTCCGAGGGGACCATCGGGATCGCCACCAAGATCCTGGTTCGCATCATGCGGATGCCCGAGCGGGTCATCACCCTGTTGGCCATCTTTCAGTCGCTGGAAGCCGCGGGGCAGACCGTATCCGACATCATAGCCGAGGGGATCATCCCGGCCACTCTTGAGATCATGGACAATCTGGTCATCCAGGCGGTGGAGGACTCGGTTCACGCGGGCTATCCCCGGGATGCCGAGGCGGTCCTCATCATCGAGTTGGACGGGCTGGCCGACGGAATGGAGGAGCAGGCGGAGAAGATCATGGATCTGTGCCAGAAAAACGGGGTGGTCAGCGTCCGGAAGGCCAAGGACGACGCCGAACGCGCCGAACTATGGGCGGGTCGGAAGGGGGCGTTCGGAGCAGTGGCACGGCTCAGGCCCAGTTACTTGGTCTGCGACGCCACGGTCCCAAGGACCCGACTGCCCGAGGCCTTGGCGGCCGTGAAGGAGATCTCCCGGAAGTATGATCTTCCCATCGGCAATGTGTTCCATGCTGGTGACGGGAATCTCCATCCGTTGATCCTCTTCGACGCCCGCAACGAGGACGAGCTGAAGAGGGTCCACAAGGCGGGCGCCGAGATCATGAAGATCTGTGCTGATCTGGGCGGGACCATTAGCGGAGAGCACGGTATCGGCACGGAGAAGATGCACGAAATGCACTTCATCTTCTCCAAAGAGGACCTCCGCACCATGAAGGCCATCAAAGAGGCCTTGGATCCGTCCAACCTCTGCAACCCGGGAAAGGTGATCCCCGACGACATTGTGGCGGCAGCGTAGGGTGGAGGATGCAGAGAGGAAGGAGTCAAGATGGCGGAGCACAACAATAGAGGGGGTGTGGAGGCGCTCGAGGCAAGCGGTGTGGTGATCGGACGGGTGGAGCGGCCTGAAAGCGAGCACCAGCTCCGAGAGATCATGAAACGGGCCTCCAGGGAAGGCCTCCGGGTGATGCCTGTGGGAGGGGGGACCTCGTTGGGGGTCGGCCGGGTCCCCGAGAAGGTGGACATCGTGGTGGATATGACGGGCCTTTCCCAAGTGGTCTCTCTGGACGAGAAGAACCTCAACGTGGTCGTCCAGGCCGGTATGGGGATTGAGGCCCTCAACGAGAGACTAGCAGCTACGGGGCGCGGCTTCATTCTTCCCTTGGATCCGCCTGCGGCCCGAAGAGCCACCCTCGGGGGGATCTATGCCGCCAACATGAGCGGCCCCTTGAGGCTCCTCTATGGCACCCTTCGAGATCTGGCTCTTGGGGTGGAGGCTGTGGACGCACAGGGTCAGGCCCTCAAGTTCGGGGGAGTGACCGTAAAGAATGTCTCGGGATACGATATCACCAAGTTCCTCATCGGCTCGGCCGGGAGCCTCTGCATCGTGACGCGCATCGCCACCCGGATCTACCCTGTGGCCGAGGCGGCCTGCCTTTGCACAGCGGACCTCCCGGGGGTGGAGGAACTGGAAGGCATCCAAGAGGACCTCCTCGCCTCGGTGTTGATCCCCTCTGCATTAGTGGCCTTCCCCCGGACCGACGATGGGGAAGTCCGGCTCCTTGCCGTCTTTGAGGGGCATCCCAAGGCCGTAGAGCGTCAGCATAGGGACTTGGCCGAGATGGTTCGGCAGCGCGGAGGGCGCTGTGAAGTCTCCATGGAACGCGGAGCGCTCAAGGGTGCCCTTGGCGATTCGGTGGATCCCCCAGAAGTGGATGGCACGCTGGTCGGTGTTCGAGCGGCCGTTCCGCTCACTCGGGGCCCGGAAGCTCTCCAGAGGGCCCATGAAGTGGCCAAGGAGATGGGCCTTCAATTCAAGGGGGCCCTGTTGTGCGGGACCGGGGTCCTTTGTCTTTACGGGGCGGCCTTGGAGGAGGGGGCTCTCATCCAGTGGATGGGTCGGATCCGACGTACGGCAGAGGAGCTGGGAGGGACCGCCAACCCTCTTTTCGGCCCCAGGAAGGTCTTGGAATTGTGGGGCCCACGGGTGAAGGAGGAGATTCAGCGGTTGGTCCTGTCCCCCATCAAGGCGAAGCTCGACCCCAAAGGGGTCCTGCCCCCTCTCTTTTAAATTTAAGGATCCCGAATCCTTTCCCGGGCTCGCCATATTGGGCAGTCATCCCGGTAGTGGGACGGGCCGAGGGGGAAATCTCCGGGGAAGGGTCGGTCAAGGATGGAGGAATTTCGGGCATGGATTCCAGCAAGGAATTGTTGAGCGTCTACGACGAGGTGTCCAAGTGCAATAAATGCGGGTTCTGTCAAGCGGTCTGCCCCATCTTCGACATTACCAAAGATGAGCGCTCCGTGGCCCGAGGGCACAATGCTCATGTAAGGAAGCTCATCGAAGGGAAACTGGAGGTCAACAAAGAGCTCAAAGACCCGCTGTTTGAGTGTCTTTTGTGCAGGACCTGCGTGGCCAATTGCTTCCCTGCTGTGCGTACCGACAAGAACGTGATCCGTGGCCGTGCCGAGTATATGCGGCAGGTGGGCCAGCCCAAGATAATGACCTTTCTCTTTCACCGCCTCCTTCCCGACCAGGCCAGGATGGCCAAGTATGTGCGGCTGGGTGCTCTGGGGAAGAACTCCGGGATGACCAAGTTGGTGAAGGCCTTGGGGATCCTCAAGTGGTTTGGGAAGGACCTGGACAAGGCCGAGGGGATCATCGAAAGACTCCCCATGCGGTTCTTCCGCGACCGAGTCGGTGAGCTCACCCTTTCCCCCTCTAATCCTTCCATGCGCATCGGGTACTTCGTGGGCTGCGGATTCAACTTCGTCCTCCCTCACGTGAGCGAGGCCACAGTGGACGTCCTGGTCAAGCTGGGTGCTGAGCTTCGAATCGCCGACAACTGCTGCTGCGGGCTTCCAGCCTACGGGTACGGAGACCTGGAGGCCGCCCGCAAGATCGCCAGAAAGAACATGGACATCCTGGAGGCCATGAATGTGGACCTCATCGTGACCGAATGCGCCAGCTGCTCGGCCATGCTCAAGGACTACGAGGAGCTGTTCGAGGACGACCCCGCCAATCGGAAGCGGGCTGAGGCCCTGGCCAAACGGGTTCAAGGTTTCAGCGAGTTCGTCAGTGCCCATATGCCGGAAGAGATCCCTGCACGGGTCTCCCGGAGCCTGAAGGTGACCTTCCATGATCCCTGCCACCTTTGCCGCTACCAGGGGATCGTCAAGGAGCCGAGAGCCGTGCTGCAGGGGATGCCCGGGGTGGAGTATGTGGAGCTTCCCGAGGCGGATCGCTGCTGCGGTGCTGCAGGCTCGTACAACATCCTGCACTACGAGCAGTCCATGCGGGTGCTGGACCGCAAGATGGAGAATGTCCAGCGCACAGGGGCCGATGTGCTGATCACCGAGTGTCCTGGTTGCTGCATCCAGTTGAGCTACGGGGTGCGACGGGCCGGGCTTTCCACCCGGGTGATGCACATCAGCCAGTTGATGCGGGATGTATACTGGGGGAGTCCCTGCTAAGGAAACGACTCTCCACCTCGCCGTCCGGGGGAGTGATTCCTAGACGGCGTCTTTCCTCTACCCGTGCAAGATCCTTCCGAACTCCCAGCCGCTGATTCCTGTGGGGTCGCATCGGAGGATTCCATGAACGCCGCCCTGAACCTCTACCTGCGGTTTCGTTGGCTCGTCATCGCTGTGGCCGTCTCGGTCATGATGGTCATCAGCATCTACCAATACTCCTGGTTCCTCTTCGCCTACAGCATCCATAAGGAACTTCAGTGGAGCCCGGCTGCTTTGGGCATGACCTTCACGGTCTTCAACCTTGCCACTTTTGTCCAGCCCTTCTCGGGGTTTCTGGCCGACACCATCAGCCCCAGGAAGGTCTCCCTTATCGGGGCGGTCTTGGTAGGTGCGGGTTTTGTGATCTCGTCCTTTGTCACCCAGCCTTGGCACCTCTACCTCCTCTACGGTCTGGGGGGTCTGGGTGTGGGAGCTCTCTATGGGGTGGCCACAGCCAGCGCCATCAAGTGGTTCCCCGACCGTCGTGGCCTGGCCACAGGCCTGGTGGTCTTCGGGTTCGGGGCGGGAACCGCTTTGTTCAACGTGGGTATCGAGCAGATGCTGGCCTCCATAGGGTTCCGAAAGACCTTCCTCCTTTTGGGCATGGCCATGTGGGCCTTCCTGCTCCCTTTGGGCGTGCTCTTTCACTATCCACCCGAAGAGAAGGAGACCCAGAGAAGGGGAGCAATGGACTCCAAGGAGGCGAGGGTTGATGCCTATCGTCCCTTGGAGATGCTTCGGACTTACCAATGGCCCCTCATCTACTTTTCTTTCATTTTCACCATCTCCATTGTGCTTATGTTCGGTGCCCAAATGAAGATGCTGGCCAAGGAGTTCGGGATGCCCCAAGAGTATTTCCGATGGGTGCTCATCCTCTTCCCCTTGGGGAACGGGCTCAGCCGCGTGTTGGCCGGTGCGGTCTCGGACCGGATAGGCAGGGAGCGGACCATGACGGCTTTCTATACCCTGTTGGGCCTGGCAATCATGGGGCTTGTGTTCATGGGGCATGTGCCCGTGCTGTTCGTGACCATCGTCTTTCTCTCGGCCCTGCTTGGAGGGTCCCCCTTCGCCCTTTACCCCGCCCTCATCGGTGATTACTATGGGGCCCGATATGCCACCACCAATTACGGGTTGACCTATACGGCCAAGGTGTGGGCCGGGGTCATCTCGGGATGGTTGAGCGGGTGGCTGGTGGTGTTGTTCGGATCCTATAGAGTCCCCTTGATCATCCTGGCCCTTTGCTGCCTTGTGGCGGCCTTTCTGTCGAACCCTCGGATCCTCCGCAGGCCCGAGGCCCGAGCGATTTCGTGAGGAGTGGTCCCATGGAGATTCACATGCTCTACGGGAGGTTCGGATTGGACCTCTGGCTTCCGGATTCCTGGGATGTGGAGGTCATCCGAAAGCCACCCATGCCGATCCTGGAGGACCCCCGCTCGGCGGTCCGTCAGGCCCTGAAACGTCCCGTGGGATGCCGACCCTTGGCCGAGGAGGTGCGGGGAAAACGACGAGTGTGCATCCTCCTTTGCGATATCACCCGGCCTGTCCCCAATGGATGGGTCCTTCCGGAGTTGCTGGAAGAGCTCCTGCAGAGGGGGATGCGGCCCGAACAGATCACCCTCATGGTGGCCACAGGCCTCCATCGTCCCAACCAAGGCAAGGAACTCCTGGAACTGGTGGGAGGCGACGAGGCCATCCTCAATACCTTTCGGATTTTCAATCATGATGCCAGAGATGACGAGATGCANGTGGAGCTGGGGACCACTCCTAGGGGGACCCGGGTCCTTTTGGACCGGCGTTTCGTGGAGGCAGACCTGCGCATTGTCGTGGGCCTAGTGGAACCCCACTTTATGGCGGGCTACTCTGGAGGCAGGAAGATCATTACCCCTGGGGTCGCTCACAAGGAGACCATCACTCATCTCCACACGGCCCGATTTCTGGAGGATCCGGCTTCGGCCAACTGTGTCTTAGAAGGCAACCCCCTCCATGAGGAGCAGGTCCATGTTGTGAAGATGCTCGGAGGGGCCCTGGCCATCAATACCGTCCTGGACGAGAACAGGCGTTTGGCGTTCGTCAATTTTGGAGAAGTCGTCCAAAGTCACTTGGCCGCCGTGGAGTTCATGCGCCCCTATGCCGAGGTGCCGGTGCACCGACGCTTCCGCACCGTGGTGACCACCAGCGCGGGATACCCCCTGGACCGCACCTATTATCAGACCGTCAAGGGGATGGTATCTCCTCTTGACATCTTGGTCCCCGGGGGGGACCTATTCATCGTATCCCGATGCGACGAGGGAATGGGGTCACCCGAGTACATTGACGCCCAGAGGCGCCTGGTTCAACTGGGGCCGGACGGGTTCATGGAAGAGCTCTATCCGAAGCAGTACGCCCTTGTGGACGAGTGGCAGACCGAGATGCAGGTCAAGGCCATGCGGAGGGGGAAGATCCATCTTTACACCGAGGGACTCACCCCTGAGGAAAGAAGGCTTACAGGTGTCAACGTAATCGAGTCTCTGCAAGAGGCTCTTGCAAAGGCCGTGGAAGAGAGAGGCGATGGGCGGCTGGCCGTGATTCCTGAAGGACCCTATGTGATTCCAGTCTATCGGCCTTAACTTTCATGCCCCGCTTTTGGAGGCGTGGCACCCAGCAATCATGAAAATGAGCGTTGTTTCGTCTATCTCGTCCATTTTCCACCTTTGGTGGATTTTCCGCCTCTGACGGACTCCACGCCGCTCACCTCCAGGCTCGTGCCTCTAGCCTTTTCCGCCAAGGGCGGATGGGTCACCCTCCCGTGAGGAAAAGTCTAACTAATTTTATGTACGCCCCGTCCCCCTTCAGCGGGACGGGGCGTGGCGCACTCGATGGATGAAAATGCTTGCCCAGATGGAGGATCTTTGCCTCTATCGGAGAGGGGCAACTTCACCGCCCCCCTTCCAAATAGACCAAATCAACGAGATGGACGAAATCAACCAGATAGACGAAATAGCCTCCCCTACCCAACCAAGACCAAATAGACGAAATAGACGAAACAGACGAAACGACGATATGGACGAAATAGCCCCCCTGCCCAACCGTG
>Ga0180899_1090_pt1 | contig 66448 bp, 61 predicted proteins | sample Deesub1362A_J573_FD_124278 | JGI IMG/M metagenome (GOLD analysis project Ga0180899, IMG submission 124278) | Desulfarculaceae bacterium JdFR-97 | reverse complement strand
GCAATGACCTTGCCCTGAATGGGCTTCTCCTTGGCCGTGTCCGGAATGATGATGCCACCCTTGGTCTTCTCCTCCTCCTCGATCCTTTTGATGAGCACTCGGTCATGCAGGGGTTTCACNTTCATCGTTACGCACCTCCTTACTAGGGATAGTGAAGGCCGTCTCTCAAAAAGGTTGGACAGCCGGGAAGATGCAAAGAGGGGGACATGAGAGGAACAGGATCCCAACCACCTTTGAGGAAAATGTTCTTCGCTCCCCAGGGATCTGCTTTCCGCAAAGGCCTTTCCATCCAGCGTCCAGTTCCCGAACTCTGACCTGTTTTGCTAAAAATATAAGTCGCCGTTGATAGGTTGCAAGGGGGGGTAGGCATTTTTTTGGAAATATGGACGACAAGGAGGTCCTCCACCCCCTCGGTCCTCAAGACACACAAGGGTAATGAGACCTTCAAGCATATGGCAGCGTGGCTTGGAGAGAGAGAGAGCGGCCTTGACGGGGTTAGGAGCGAATCCTTGAGCGCACAAAAGCAGCCAGGGCTCCGTCTTGCTGGCCTATCCCTCGCTCGCGAAGGACTTCCAAGGGGATCTCCGCACGGGCCGCTCCTTTGTGTCCGCCAGCAGGACCCAGGTTGCCGAAGGCCCGTGCAGCCAATTTTCCCGCGTCTTTGCGTAGGCCGTCGCTACGAAGGATGATGACAAGTTTTCCTCGATAGATTCCCGAGACGAAGCTCCATCCCATCCCGTGAACCTTCATGAAGAAGTCGGCGATCTGAACGCAGATGTCCGGAGTCTCCACGTCTCCCAGGTGGGCGTAAATGCCCTTTTTCATCAAGAACATTCCTTCCAAGGCCGTCCGAAAATAATGAAGATCGCTCAATCGCAACTCCGACCGCTCGATCTTTCTCAACAGATTAAGGTTCGCGTACTGGAAGACATATCGAAACTGCTTGACATCCTCCTCGGTAGCTCCCCTCTCGAAATTGTCTGTATCCACCTTGATGGCATAGAGCAGAGCCGTGGCCAGTTTCATGGACGGTTTGATCCCCGCACCTCGAAGGTACTCGATGAGGAGAGTCGCCGTAGCCCCATAGGCCGGTCGGATGTCCACATACGATGCATCCCAGTCTTTAAGCAGGGGATGGTGATCGATGATGGCGTCGTAGTTGAAACGGGTGAAGGTCTCGTGGTGGTCCGGTTGAGAGTCGACGAGCACCCTCCGATTAAAATATTCCAGGTCCACCTGATTGATCCGAATCATGGGAATCCGAAGGAGCTCCATCATGGCCTGGTTTTCCAGCCTCTGGATCTCTCCGATATAGGCAATAAGCGCCTTTTGAACTTGATTCCAGAGGAGTCTCTTCAGGGCGAAGGCACTGGCCATGGAGTCCGGATCGGGATTGATCAGGATCAGGACATTGTCCGTATATCCAAAGAGATCGAGAAAGGTCCGAACCCGCTCACGGGCGGAGAGGACTCTCCCCTTCCCCCTCGCGCGATTCTTCAAGGATCCTCCTACGGCAAAAAAAGAAAGTCTTTGCAAGGCTCTTGCATCTGAGCAAGGTAAACTGGAGTCCCTTCAATCCAATGTCAATTTTACCGCGAGCCTTCCTGGGATGTAAATCCTCCTCCGCTTTGATCCTTGACCATCGAGCGGTTTTATGCGGAAATGGATGCGCCTGCCGACTGTTGAGTGGCTTCCCGCTACGGTGTGGGGCCAAGACGATGCCTCGCCCCAAGAGGCCTTTCTCCATGCGACATGTCCTGTTGCGGACCTTCAATGTCTACCCGCAGGAAGTGAAACTCCTCCTGTGGGTAATCTCTATGCAATTCCTCATGAAAGTCAGCACAATTCTGCTGACAAATTTCTCCGAGGCCGCTTTCCTCAAACGATACGGAGTAGAGTATCTCCCCATGGTGATCTTTCTCAATACCATGGTCGTCTTCCTCCTCATGAACGGCCTCGGGGTGGTTATGGGCCGGCTTCCCACTACCCGGGTCTTTAGCGGGGTCTTGCTCTTCTTCGCCTCGGCGGTGAGCCTGGTTCGATGGCTTATGGGGCTTCACTGGCCGCTCCTCTACCCCCTCCTTTACATGCTCAAGGCTTCAGCGGTCAGCATCCTCCCCCTTCTGTTCGTGGATATCCTTAACGATCTCTTCACAAGTCGACAGTCCAAACGGCTCTTCACGTTGATCAGCGCTGGCGGAATCTTGGGGACGGTGCTGGGCAGTCTGTTCACAGGAAAAGTAGCGCGATGGGTGGGAGCGGACAATCTTCTGTGGATCTTCGTGGGCGGGATGGTCCTGGTGACCGCTCTAAACGAGCGTCTTGAATGGGTCGTAAAGGCCCCTATCCAACCTAAGACCGCTTGGGGCAGAAAGGCCGAAAAACGGGGGCTCGCCCGCATGATTGGAGAAGTGATCCAATACGCCAAGACTTCACCTTTTCTACGATATATGATCATCATCATGGCGGTTCCCAATCTGATCCTTCCTTTTTTGACCTTCCAGTTCAACGTGGTGGTGGACCATACCTACGCCAGCGAAAAGGAGACCCTCCATTTCTTCGGCTTGTTCCGCTCCGCATACAACACGTGGATATTTTTCGCCCTCCTCTTCTCGGGACGGATCCTTACACGGCTGGGGGTGGGAAGGAGTCTTCTTCTGCATCCTATCAACTATTTTCTGGCTTTTTCGGTCCTCTTCCTCCGTTTTGACCTTCTTTCTGCCATGTATGCCCGTTTCAGCACCGAGACTCTCAAGCTTACCTTGAATAATCCGGCACGCGCCGTGCTCTATCACTTTTTTCCACCCAGGATTCGACAGACCATCCGTGTCTTCCTTCGAGGCACGGTCGTCCGCGCCTCTAAGCTTTCGGGATCCGGGCTCCTCGTTCTCCTCAAGGGGACGATGGATCCGCACCTCCTCTCACTGGTAGCCGCACCTTTTGTGATTTTATGGGTCAGCGCCAATGTCATGATCAAGCGCCGATACCCCTCCTTGGTTGTCCAAGCCCTCATGGAGAGGCAGATCGACTGGCAGAAGCTGGAGGAGATCCACTTTCGGGAGCTCCTCAACGATGCACGGACGTTGGAGACCCTTCGAAAGGGACTCCAAGAGAAAGATCCCGAGGTGGTGATCCTATGTGCAGAATTGCTGGCGCAAATTCGTCCCCAAGGCTGGGGGGGTTCTCTGGCGGACGCCGCACTCAGAGCCCCCGATTCCGTGCGGAGCAGGGTCTTCGGACTCTTGGATGAGGGGGTGTCCAAGGAAGTGGTCCCGATCCTTAAGGCCGCTGCCCCGGAAGCTTCGCCCAAAGTGTTAGCCGACATTTTGGATGTGCTCGCTCGGTTAAGACCCTCTCAGGAGCTCGAGTACCTGGAAGGGTTCATGGACCACCCCGACCCTTTGGTCAAAGCTCGATCCCTGATTGGCCTTTATCGGTCAGGCGACCAGAAAGCGGTGGAGCGATTCCGCTCCGGGATTCAATCCATCTTGCAGGAAAAAGAACCACGGGAACATAGGATCGTGGTGGAGATCCTTGCTGAGACTGGAGACCCATTCTTCCATTCCCTTTTGGAAGAGTGGATCGAAAAGGGAGATCCTAAGACCCTCGCTGCCGCGTTGAGGGGCTTGGCAAAAGCTCGGGATTCCCATGCCATAGGGCTGGCCCATCGGTTGCTTCGGCATCCGGATCCAGAGGTTCGCCTGGCCTCCTTGGAGCTTGTAGCGGAAGTCGATGAAAGACTCTCCCCTCAGACCCTTACCCCATGTCTCGCCGATGAGGACCCCCGGATTCGGGAACGGGCTGCCGAACTTCTTGGAGAGATGGGTGAGGAGGCAAAGTCGACTCTGATCGCCGCCTTGGCTTCTCCCTCCCGGGTTGTCCGGGAGGCCGTGATCCGAATCTTGGAGGATCAGGAAGCCCGTCCTCTGGATTTCTCCCAGTTCGTCAACCATGAACTCCGTAAGGTCTATGAGAATCTTTCCTCTCTCATGGGGTTGGAGAAAGCGGGAAACCTGGAATCCCTCTCCCTCCTTCGAGACCACCTTCGAGAGCGCAACCAGGAGATCCTCGAGACGGTTCTGCGCGTCCTTGCCTTCGGGGAGACTGAAGAGCGGATGCCTGTCATCATCCGGGCCCTTCGAACAAAAAACCGCCGCGATCTGGACAACGCCATCGAGGCCCTAGAGTCTTCCCTTCACTCGGGTCTCAGAAGGAGTTTGATCCCGCTGTTAGAGGAGATTCCCATAAGCGAGAAGGTGGCCCTGGGTCGAAAGAGACTGGGGCTTGCTTTTCCCGCCTTCCAGGAACCACCCGAGGTCCTTCTTCGCCTGGCTCACCAGGAGGATACGGTGACCCAAGTGCTTGTCCTCCTCGCTATAGGGGAGAAGCCCGATATGGTGGCCGATTTGGGGCCTTTTTCCTCTCTCATCAACCATGAAGACCCCCAAGTGAAAGAGGCCTACAGGTGGGCAAAGGGAAGATTGAAAGGAGGACCTTTCGATGAGGAGCACTCTCCTCTCTGGCCGCTCCTTCTCCTTCGAAAGGTCCCCATCTTCGAGAAGCTTCAGGTGAGGGATTTTCTCTCCATCGCACGGATCGCCTCTCGAAGACGCTATGGTCCCGGTGTGGTAATCGTCCGGGAGGGTGAGCGTGGAGATGTCCTCTATCTTGTCATGAAGGGAAGCCTTAGAGTGCTTAAAGGGCTAGACACACCCGAGGAGACTCTACTCGATACCATCGAAGCGGGGGGATTTTTCGGAGAGATGGCCCTCTTCGATCGCCAACCTCGTTCTGCTTCCGTGGTCTCCCAGACGGATATCGAACTGATGGAGATCCACGGAAAGACCTTTCGGTGGCTCATGGAACAGTTTCCCGATATCCCCATCAATGTGTGTCGAATCCTAAGTCAACGGGTGCGTAACATACACCAGTTGTTGGAGCGGAGGGATAGGTCTTCCTGAAACCCAAGTTTTCGGGTCTTTTCACCTGCTTCGCCATCCTGGAGAAGGATTCAGGGATACTCACGGACCACTCTGAAGCCGGTGGTCCGATATCGAACCGCAGGATGGGATCGGTTTCGGTTGGCGCAGCGAAGATAGAATCCAAATTTGAACCAGCTGCCCCCTCTCCGAACCTTCTGGCTCCCGCTTGGAGGGCCTTTGGGATCTCTAACAGTGCTCCTCGGATAGGGGCCGTACCAATCCTCCACCCACTCCCAGACGTTTCCGGTCATATCGAAGATTCCCCAAGGATTCGGCGGATAAGACTTCACAGGAGCCGGAGAGTCGGGTCGCAAGCCCTTGGAGCGGACATAGGGCACACAGCTGTCTGTCCCCCGTCGGGTGTTGTTCCGAAACATGGCGCGGGTGCAGTCGATTCGATCTCCCCAAGGGTAGGCGGTGGATTTCCCCGCACGACAGGCATATTCCCATTCCGCCTCGGTGGGGAGTCGGTAACGGCCGTCCCCCAAGGAGTTGAGCCTCTTGAGAAACTTTTGGCAATCGTACCAAGAGACCCGCTCCACTGGACAGTCACCGCCGCACTTCTTGGCATGGGAAGGATTAGATCCCATGAGAGACCGCCATTGAGCTTGAGTAACCTCCGTGGTCTGGAGATAGAAAGGCCGGGTCAGGATCACCCGATGGAGAGTCTCATCCGAGTCCCGATACGGCTCGTTCTCCGGGCTGCCCATAAGAAAGCTCCCCGGTTTCACCAAGACGAACTCCATCCCTAAGGAATTGACGAAGCGTTCTAGATTCTCTCCCCAGCCCTGACCAGTCGCATACCCAACGGCCAGGAAACTCAACGCCCCGACAAAGATCCCCCGGCGGAGCCGTACGAAGCGCCTATGGAGAATCATGGCGGGCCCTCCTTTATGGGAATCTTCTCTTCGGACATACTCGCATCTTTTTTCATCATAGAGATCTCATCATAGAGAAACCGACACCAAGAGGCAAATCCCGCCTCTAGTCATTGGGATGCTGGCAAAACAGGGCTCGTTGACACATCCTTGTCGTGTAGGATATCCTTGGCCAAGTCAATATTAGAACCCCGAGTTTGGAGATCGAATCGTGGATGCGTTGGGTTCCTTCGATCGTTTTGTGGGTACGCATAAGTACATCGTCTCAGAGGCCCTCCGCAATGCCGTCAATGTGAGTATTGCCTTAGGGCGTCCACTCCTGGTCAAGGGGGAGCCGGGCACGGGGAAGACGCTTCTGGCACACAACATCGCCCTAGGATTGAACAAACCCCTCATCGTTTGGAACATCAAATCCACGACCAAGGCTCAGGAAGGCCTCTATGTCTACGACACCGTTCAGCGCCTTAACGACGCCCGGTTTGGTGATCGGGACATCTCGGACATCTCCCAATACATCAAGCTGGGGAAGATAGGAGAGGCCTTCGTATCCGACGAGCAGGTGGTTTTGCTCATCGACGAGATCGACAAGGCCGATCTGGAGTTCCCCAACGACCTCCTCCATGAGCTCGATGAGATGAGCTTCCATATCGTGGAGACGAATGAGACCATTGTGGCAAAACATCGTCCCATCGTGGTTATTACCAGCAATTCAGAAAAGGAGCTGCCGGATGCCTTCCTCAGAAGATGCATCTTTCACTATATTGAGTTTCCCGATCCCCCTCTTATGGAACGGATCGTCCGNGTTCATCATCCGGATCTGGATCGACGTCTTCTGCGAGCGGTCTTGAAGAAGTTTTATTGGCTGAGGGAGGTCGACGAGTTCCGGAAAAAGCCTTCCACCAGCGAACTCATCGACTGGGTTCAGGCCCTGAAGCTTGGCGGTGTCTCCCCGGAGCAGCTGGAGAAGGAACTACCCTTCGCAGGCGTCCTAATCAAGAAGGAGCAGGATTATGCTCTTCTCCAGGAGATCGTCCAGGGCAAGCGGGCCCTCTTTCCGCGTCGCTCCTGGTCTTCGTAGTAGCCTCGTGGACTCGGTCATTCCGCCACTTGGGATCGAAGGCCCGGAGGGAGAACGTGTTCATCGGTTTCTTTTTCACCCTTCGGAAATATAAAGTCCCTGTTTCCATCACCGAATGGCTTTGCCTGATGGAGGCGCTGGAGAAGGATTTCGCCCATTCCAGCCTGACGGACTTTTACTACTTGGCGAGGGCCGTGCTGGTTAAGAGCGAGGCTCATTTCGACCAGTATGACCAGGCATTTCAGGACTATTTCCATGGGATCGAAACCCCTCCAGAGGTCACCGAAGAGATTTTGGAGTGGCTTCAAGACCCCCGCAATGAATTGAGGCTGACGCCGGAGGAACTGGATGAACTCCGTCGGATGAGCCTCGATGAACTCCTGGAGGAGTTCGAGCGTCGGCTTCGAGAGCAGACCGAGCGACACGATGGCGGCCACTACTGGATCGGAACGGGAGGCACATCACCATTCGGTCACTCCGGATCCCATCCCTCCGGGATCCGGATTGGAGGCCAAGGCGGCGGGCGATCTGCATTGAAGGTGGCGGCGGAACGCCGATTTCGAAACTACAGAAGCGACCTCACCCTTGATGTAAGACAGTTCAAGGTGGCCCTCCGAAAGCTCCGTCAGCTGGCAAGGGTGGGACCGGAGGACGAACTGGACCTGAAGTCCACCATCGACCGGACGTGCCGCAATGCTGGCGAAATCGATCTCGTCTGGAGGAAGAGCCGCAAGAATACTGTCAAAGTGCTCCTTTTGATGGATGTGGGTGGCTCCATGGACCCTTTCGCTCGACTCTGCAGCCGCCTTTTTTCCGCAGCCAACTCCTCCACCCATTTCAGGGACTTTCAGTACTACTACTTCCACAACTGCATCTATGAATCCGTTTATCGAGATATGGCCCGAATGGAGGCCGTCTCCACTCGCTCCCTCCTTCAAAATCTAGACGGGGACTACAAAGTGATTCTTGTAGGAGACGCCTTGATGGCTCCTGAGGAGCTCTTCTCGCCCTACGGGGCCATTTCCTACGGGGCCTCCTCGGAGACTCCAGGGATCGTGTGGCTGAAGCGCATCGCCGACCATTTCAAAAGCTGCGTCTGGCTCAATCCCAATTGGCGTGTCCGATGGCACCACCCCACCCTCTCCGCCATTGGAAGGATCTTCCCCATGTATCCCCTAACCCTGGACGGCCTCGACCAAGCTATTCAAAGGCTTTCCCGGTCCGTCTGACCCTCTCACCGAATTTAATGCCCACATGTTTCTTGGACCTGAAGTCTTCAGGGACAGCACGCCCTGTGTAAGGAGTCTTTTGAAAGGTATCGGAGGAAAAGGATCCAATGGCCTCAGGAGAAAGGCAAACCAGGATGAAGTCCAAGAATCGTACAAGGGCGAAAGATCATAGCCGCCTTGATCTTAACGGTCGGGAATGGTAATTTCCCTCATTTAAGACGCCGGTTCTTGAGAAAGAAGTCTTCAAAGCACACTCCCAACACCGCAATGGAGAAGGCAATGCAAAAGCCCAGAGGATCTCGAAAGGCTTCCAGATTTACAGAATCCGTCATTCGGGATATGACCAGGCTGTGCGTGAAATATGGAGGGGTTAATCTGGCCCAAGGGTTTCCTGACTTTCCCGCTCCACAAGCCTTGAAGGAGGCTGCCAAGGCCGCCATCGACGCCGACTACAACCAGTATGCCATCACGTGGGGGTCTCCTCGTTTCCGACAAGCCATTGCCCGTAAGGTCTCCAGGTATCTCGGGGTCGACTACGACCCTGAGGAGGAGATCACTGTGACCTGCGGATCCACCGAGGCCATGATTGCCTGCTTGCTGGCTGTGGTGGATCCCGGCGATGAAGTCATTATTTTCGAACCTTTTTATGAAAACTACGGCCCCGACGCCATCCTTTGCGACGCGTTGCCCCGATATGTCACCCTTCATCCACCGGATTGGCATATAGAACCAGCGGAGCTGGAGGCTGCTTTCGGACCCCGTACCCGGGCATTCGTGCTGAATAGCCCTCACAACCCAACGGGAAAGGTCTTCACCCAGGAGGAGCTCGAGAGGATCGCCGAGCTCTGCCGGCGCTGGGATGTGGTGGCCATCACCGATGAGATCTATGAACATATCCTCTACGATGGGGCCAAGCACATCTCCATCGCCTCCATCCCCGGTATGCGGGAGCGGACCATGGTCATCAACGGCCTCTCCAAGACCTATAGCGTCACTGGGTGGCGAATTGGCTATATTCTGGCACCTAAAGACCTCACCGGAGCTGTCCGGAAAGTCCACGATTTCCTGACAGTGGGCGCTGCGGCCCCATTGCAGGAGGCGGGGGTGCTCGCCATGGGTTTGGGCGAGGACTATTACCGCACGCTCAGGGAGGACTATGCACGAAAGCGAGATCTTCTCCTGGAAGGTCTGGAATCGGCGGGCTTCCGGGTCTTCCGACCGTTTGGGGCTTACTATATCATGACGGACATCACTCCCTTGGGATTCCGCAACGATGTGGAGTTCTGCGAGATGCTGGTCAAAGAGGTGGGGGTTGCCGCAGTGCCCGGGAGCAGCTTTTACTCTCGTCCCGAGTTGGGGGAATCCCAAGTCCGCTTCTGTTTTTGCAAGAAGGAGAAGACCTTGAAAGAGGCTATTGCACGTCTTGGAAGATTGAGGGAACATTGGTGACAGAGGAGGCGGTCATGGAGATGAAGGATGCAAAGCGGGTAGTGGTCGTCGGGGCGGGGACCATGGGTCACGGAATTGCTCAGGTCTTTGCTCAAGGAGGTCTCGAGGTGGGATTGGTGGATACGGACCCCGAGATCCTGGATCATGCTCTCCGCAAGGCGGCCTCGAGCTTGGAGCTCCTTGCAGAGCATGGGATGCTCCCTGAGGAGGAAGTGGATCTGGTCCTCCAGAGAATCCACCCCACCACAAACCTGGAAGAGGCCCTCCGACCTGGGGCGGATTTCGTCATCGAGGCCGTCTTCGAGGTCCCTGATCTTAAGCGCGAGATCTTCGAGAAGCTGGAGTCCCTCACTCCTGCGGATACCATCCTGGCGAGCAATACCTCCTCTCTGGATATATTCGGGATCGTCCGCCTCAAAGACCCTCGGCGTCTGGTGGTGGCCCACTGGTTTGCTCCGCCCCAGATCATTCCGCTGGTGGAGGTCGTCCCCGGACCCCTTACATCACCCGATGCCGTGAAATTCACCGCCAGTCTACTCTCCCGGTTGGGCAAGCGTCCCGTGGTCATGAGTCAGTTCGTCCCTGGCTTCATCGTCAATCGCATCCAGTTCGCCATTATTCAGGCGGTCCTGGAGATGTTGGAGAAGGGCTGGGCCACCCCGGAGGAGATCGATTTGGCCGTCAAGACCAGTCTGGGGGTCCGGCTCCCGGTGGTGGGGGTCGTGCAAAGTCTGGACTTTACCGGCCTTCGTCTCGTCAGGGACATCGAACTGGCGGCTGGACGGAAATCCGCATTCTTGGAGACCAAGGTCAGCCAAGGACACCTGGGGGCGTCCACATCCAGAGGGATTTACGACTACGGAGGACGAAGCGAACAGGAGATTCTGCGAAAACGTGACCGGCTCTATCTACAGATGCTTCGACATCTGGAGACCATTAAGGCCTTCGAGCCGGTCTAAAGAAATTTATAAACACCAAGGGAATAAGGTTGTGCTATTTCATTGAAAATAGCCCAGCCGCCCTCTCCAGGTCCTCCTCCTTGATATGGACCACAAAGAGGGACTTCTCCGCTCCGCTTAAGGCGGAGCCATAGACATAGTTGATGTTGATGGAGGCCTTGGCAAATGTCTCGGCCATGGTCCCGAGCATCCCGGGTTTATTGTCTAGTACTATCATAAGTACAGGTGTGGTCTCGATAACATAACCAGCCTCCCGGAGGACCCGGACAGCTTGATCGGTTTGATCCCGCTCCACCACGAAACGGATGACCGAATAGTCCTCCGAATCTCGGATGACGGAGCCATAATTGGCCGCAGGGGCAATGCGTCTTCCTGTAATCTCTCGAGCCTTGAAGAGCCCACGCAAGTAGTCCTCGGCATTCTGAATGCTCATGGCCAGGATGTTGATCCTCTTGGCCTTCAGCACCCCGCACATCTTGGCCAACTCTCCGGGAGCATCTTTGAGAAATGCGATAAGTTGCGTCTCTCGAATCATGGGGCACCTCCAAGCGGATCTTAGACCTCTTTCCGGATTTCTCTATGCTAAACGGAAGCCCCTCCGGATGCAATCCATGGGAGGGAGTCCGAAGGAAAACTGAGTAGCTCTACAGGGATTGACAGCTCACGCGGGGTTGGATATAAACCGGGTTCAGACTTTGAGCAGCAGGTTTTGGGGAAGGGAGGTGTTTTTTTCTTTTCTGCTCAATGGTTGCGAAACTTTTCCAGGGCAGACCCGTTCCCTACGGTCCCCCCTCTGGAATTGGCATCATGTGTCCAGGATAATGATCCTACCCGCTCTTTGAGCGGGGCTCCGTTCGGCATCCGAGGCCTCCCCCCTTTTCTGCGGACCAAATACAGGAAACGGAGAGAATCGGGGGGATCTGCGAGACCCAGGAGACTAATTTCTCACTAGCGGAGGGATTTCAATGGACTTCGAACTGAGCGACGAATTGAAAGCGGTGCAAGATATGGCCCGGAAGTTCGCAGAGACGGAGATCGCTCCCTATGCGGACCAATGGGACGAAGAACACGTTTTCCCTGAAGAAGTAATTCGGAAAATGGGTGAGTTGGGGTTCTTCGGGTGCATCCTTCCGGAGGAGTATGGGGGCACCAACATGGGCCATCTGGCCCAGACCATCATCACCGAGGAGATCGCCAGGGCAAGCAGTTCCATTCGGGTCATCTTCAATATGCAGAGCTGCGGGACTGCCTTCACCATCTATAGATATGGAAGCGACCTTCTCAAGGAACGGTATATTTCCAAGCTCATCTCCGCGGAATGGTTCGGATGCTTCGGGATCACCGAGCCCAACGCGGGATCCGATGTCCTTTCCATGAAGACCACTGCCTTGGATCGAGGGGATCATTTTCTCATCAACGGATCCAAAACCTGGATCACCAACGCCCAAGTGGCCGATCTCTGCGTTCTTTATGCATATCACGATCGAGATGCGGGCAGTAAGGGAATGTCCGCCTTTCTCGTGGAACTCAAGAACACTCCCGGGGTGACCACACGACCTCTGGACAAGATGGGGACCCGCTCGTCTCCTACCGGAGAGATCTTCTTTGAGGACGCCAAGATTCCCAAAGAGAACCTCTTGGGGCAGTTGGGTGACGGCGTCAAGATCGTATTCTCCTCCCTGAATCAGACTCGGCTGTCTTGCGCCGCCGGGGGCGTTGGGCTCGCTCAGGCCTGTCTGGATACAGCGGTTCAATATTGTCAGGAGAGGACTCAGTTCGGGAAACCGGTAGGACACTTCCAGATGAATCAGGAGATGATCGCCAATATGGCCGTGGAGATCGAGGCCGCCAGGTTGCTGACCTATCGGGCCGCTTGGCAGAAGGACCAGGGACAATTGGGGAACACTCTTGAGACCTCGTACGCCAAGTACTTCGCCGGAGAGGTGGTGGCCCGCGCAGCCCACTGCGCCATGAAGATCCTGGGGGCCTATGGATATTCCACCGAGTATCCAGTGGCCCGATTCTACCGCGATGCGGTCCTCTATCAAATCGTTGAGGGGACGGCCAATATCCAAAAGATGATCATCGCCATGGATCGTTTGGGCATTCGAAAGGCCAATCGATAGAATTGGGGAGTCTCTCTGCCGAGGAGGGTATCCATGCGGCCGTACTTCGAGAAGATGGCAGAATTTGGAAAACCTTTAACCGAAAAGCAGATCCGCGCCTCCGAGGAGAGCGCCAAGAAGATCAAGGAGGTGGAACGGTCCATAGAGGAAGCCGCAGAGAAGGTGAGAAACGCGGGGCTTCCCACCGAGACCATCAACGCCAGAGGAGAGTGGACAGTCTACCAGCGTTTGGAATACCTGGTGGATCCTGGGACGTGGTGTCCTTTGCACACCCTCTTTGACCCCATGGACGAGGAATCCGGAACCACCGGAGTGGTCGATGGTCTCGGGAAGATCAGTGGAAGATGGGCCGTTATCATTGGTTTCGACAACAAGGTCCTGGCCGGGGCCTGGATCGCAGGTCAAGCCGAAAATATCCTCCGTGTGACGGACCTTGCCAAGAGACTCCATGTGCCTCTGGTCTGGCTCGTCAATTGTAGCGGGGTCAAGTTGACCGAACAGGAAAAGGTCTACGCCAACCGCAGGGGAAATGGGACCACCTTCTTCCGACATGCAGAACTGGAGAAGCTGGGAGTTCCTGTGCTGGCGGGGATCTGGGGGACGAATCCTGCGGGGGGCGGCTATCAGGGGATCAGTCCAACCTTGCTCATAGCCCACAAGAACTGCAATATCGCCGTGGGTGGAGGCGGTATTGTAAGCGGTATGAGTCCCAAAGGCTATTTCGACTTGGAGGGGGCGGAGCAGATCATCGAGGCCACCCAGAAGTACAAGGCCGTCCCTCCAGGTCGGGTCGAGATCCATTTCAATGAGACCGGTTTCTTCAAGGAAGTCCACGAGACCGAGGAAGGGGTCCTGGATTCCCTCAAGGAATGGATGAAGGATCTGCCTGCTTATAACCCGAGGTTCTTCAGGGTGGCAGAACCCAAGGAGCCTCGTTACTCCCCTGAGGATCTCTACCACCTGATCCCCTTCAATCAAAAGGCCTCCTATCGTTTTGAGGAAGTGTTGGCCCGCCTCACTGATAACAGTGAGCATATGGAGTTCAAACCCGATTACGGCCCTGAGGTCTACACAGGTCTGGCCAAGATCGATGGATTCCTGGTCGGTATCATCGGGAACCGGCAGGGGTTCATGCCCAAGGGATACCCCGAGTATGCTCCATATCCGGGAATCGGGGGCAAGCTTTACCGTCAGGGCCTGATCAAGATGAACGAATTCGTCACCCTGTGCGGCCGGGACCGTCTTCCCATTATCTGGTTCCAGGACACCACAGGGATCGACGTGGGGGATCTGGCCGAAAAGGCCGAGCTTTTGGGTTTGGGACAGTCCCTCATCTACTCCATCGAGCAGACGGACGTTCCCATGATGCTCGTAGTTCTTCGAAAAGGGACGGCCGCGGCTCACTATATCATGGGAGGACCCACGGCCAACAATCACAACGCCTTCACTTTGGGGACCGCCACCACGGAGATCTACGTGATGCATGGGGAGACGGCTGCCGTGGCCGCCTTTTCAAGGAGGCTCGTCAAGGAGAAGGAAGCCGGAAGGCCCCTGGAGCCCGTCATCGAGCGGATGAACGCCATGGCCAAGCAGTACTACGAGAAATCGAGGCCCGCTTACTGCGCCAAGATGGGCTTTGTGGACGAAGTCGTCCCGCTACCGGCCCTGCGGAAGTATATGGTGGCCTTTGCGGGAGCTGCTTATCAGAATCCCAAGTCCATCTGTCCACATAACCATCTGATGCTCCCGAGGATCATCAAGGGATGATAGAGGGCAATGGGGGGACTCGAGGCTCCCGGAATGAAATCAAAAGGTCATGGAGTTAGCAAACCAGATTCCAGAGAGGAAGAAAAGGAGGAAGGACTCGTGAGTACCGAGGTTACGGCACCAATGGCGGGAAAGATCATCGAGGTCAAGGTAGGCGTCGGGGAGGAGGTCCAAGAGGATGACGAGATGTTCATCCTCGAGGCCATGAAGATGGAGATGCCCATCGTTGCACCCGGCTCCGGGACCGTCAAGGAGATAAAGGTTGAGGCGGGCCAAGCGGTGGAGGCCGACCAAGTCCTGGCCGTCTTGGAATAGAATCCCCGCCGGTCCTTGACTAGCATCCACGGGAACGCCGCCCTTCTATCGGGAAGGGCGGCGTTCCCTTTTCTTTTTGGATGTTTTATCATTATTGAATGTCGAGGAGTTTCCATAGGTTTTCCGTGCGGAGAAGGGTCCTGGCAAGTCCATTCTCCATAAAATTCAAGCCATGAGCGAGACGCATCCACAGAACGAACGAGTGGATCGACGACAGATTGAGAGAGACCAGCGCTTGATCCTGAACGATCTCCTCCCCGAGGAGATGCGGGAACGATTTCAGGAATGGGGACTCCTTCCGTATCGAAGCCGCCAAGTCTTGGAATGGATCTATCGGCATCAGGTCGATTCCTTTCAGGCGATGACCAATCTTTCAANGGAAGATCGCTCTTTCCTTGAGCGATCCGCACGTATCGGAAGGCTCCGCCTCGTAGAGGAGGAGCGTTCCATGGATGGAACCCGCAAATGGCTGTTGGAGATGGAGGACGGGCTTCGGATAGAGACAGTCCTTATCCCCGAGGAGGATCACTGGACCCAGTGCATCTCCACCCAGGTGGGCTGTGCCATGGGATGCACCTTCTGCCGGACGGCCCGGATGGGGTTCAAACGCTCCCTTTCGACGTGGGAGATCCTGGAGCAGGTCTCACTAGCCCGAAGAACCTTCCGAGAAGGCCGGATCCGAAACGTGGTCCTCATGGGGATGGGTGAGCCATTGGCCAACTACGAGAGCGTGGTTCGTGCCCTACGACTTATGCTTTTGCCCGAAGGGCTTAGTCTCTCCAGGAGGAGGATCACCCTGTCTACTTGCGGGCTGATCCCGGAGATGAAACGTTTGGTCGAAGAGGGGTTGGGGATCAAGCTCGCCGTCTCGTTGAACGCCCCTACAGACGAGATCCGAAACCGCCTGATGCCCATCAATAGACGTTATCCCTTGAAAGCGCTCCTTTCGGCATGTAGGGGACTGGGCCTTCCCAATCGGGAGAGGATTACCTTCGAGTATGTCCTCTTTGGTGGCCTCAACGACGCTCCCATTCATGCCCGGATGTTGGCCTCCCTCCTTCGGGGGATCCGGTGCAAGGTCAATCTGATCCCCTACAACCCTTTTCCAGGATCCACCCATCAACGCCCCCAGGAAGGTGACGTGCTTCGTTTCCAGCGGATCCTCATCTCCTTCAACTATACCGCCACCATCCGATGGAGTCGGGGGACGGACATCCTCGCAGCATGCGGGCAACTGGCGGGAGACGATCTCAGCAAGGAGAAGCCACGCCCATGACCCCTCCCACTCCACCCTACTCCCTTCATTCCCAACTGGAGACCTTCCCCCTCAATCAATATGCCGTCCAAGATCTCCTTAAGGCCTTGCGGACGATGGGGGAGAGAATCGAGGGGGCGTGGGATTGGATTCGTCCTGGTGACACCATACTCCTTAAGCCGAATCTCCTTCGGGCTGCACCTCCTCAGGAGGCGGTAACCACACATCCGGCCTTACTCGAGGCAGTGGCCCGGATGGTGAGGGATCTGGGAGGACATCCTCTTGTGGCAGAGAGCCCTGCGGGCCCTTACACCCGCCGGCATCTTCAACGTGTGTACAGCCGTTGTGGTATACAAGAGCTGGCCGAAGATGGGCTCCTCGAGGTCAATCTTTCCCCCGAAACCGTGTGGACTCCCCACGAGGAGGGGGTGCAGATGCGGGCGGTGGAGCTCATTAGGCCCGTCCGTGAAGTGGATGGGATAATCAACCTTCCCAAGGCCAAGACTCACACCTTCATGGGTCTGACCGGAGCGGTCAAGAACCTTTTCGGGTTCATACCGGGTTTGAAAAAGGTAGGATTCCACGGAAATCTCATGGAGCCGGTGAGATTCGCGGAGATGCTCTTGGATCTCGTCTCCCTGATACGGCCCAATCTGACCATCATGGACGGGATTGTTGGGATGGATGGAGACGGGCCCTCCGCAGGAAGAGTCCGTCCCTTGGGATTCCTTCTCATGGGACGTTCTCCGGTTCATGTGGATTGGGGATTCAGCCGCATGGTGGGAGTCGCCCCCGAGAGGATTCCGGTCCTTAAGGCCGCCCAGAGCCGGGGATGGATCACGCCTCACTTATCTGCCTTCGAATCCATTGGGGCTGGCTCATGTCCTCGAATCATAGACTTTCGTCTCCCCAAGACCCTCGATCCTCTCAGTGGACTCGGTGCCCTCCCCTTTGCTGGCTTGGTCGGGAGACTCCTGGCCAAAGCCTGCTCTCTGAGGCCCTGGATCCCCTCTGAATTGTGCGAGAGGTGCGGAACCTGTGCCCGAAGCTGTCCTGCGGGAGCCATTGAGGTCTCTGAAGAACGAACGTGGATCGACGATGCCCGATGTATCCGGTGCTACTGCTGCCACGAGACCTGCCCCAAGAGGATCGTCGAGTTGCGGGGATCCCTTCTCTATCGGATGTTATCGCCCCTTTCTGGCAGAAGGGGAGATACCTGACAGGAGCGTTGTGATAAAAAGGGCGGGCCTCCTAATATCATAGACCGAGAAAGGTCTGCCGGATCGTCTCGCTTTCCATGAGTTCGGCACACGTCCCCTCCAGGACGATCCTCCCTGTCTGAAGAACGTAACCCCGATCGGCGATCTCCAGGGCCTCCCTCACACTCTGCTCTACCAAGAGGATCGTCATTCCCTCCTCCTTAAGCTTCCGGACGGTTGCCATGACCTCTTCCACCAACAGAGGAGCGAGGCCAAGAGAGGGCTCATCCAACATCAGCATACGGGGGTTGGACATGAGGCCGCGTCCGATGGCCAGCATCTGTTGCTCCCCTCCAGAGAGAGTGGATGCTGCCTGGGTTCGTCTCTCTCGAAGTCGGGGAAAAAGTCCGTAAACAAAATCGAGGTTGGCCGAGATCCGCTCTCCATTTCGAAGGGTGTAAGCCCCCAACCGGAGGTTCTCTTCCACTGAAAGGGGATGGAAGAGCATCCGTTCTTCTGGGACATAGACCAGTCCAAGGCGCACGATACGCTCGGTCTTCAAATGATGAATCTCCTCATTGTCGAAGAGGACCCTCCCACGGCTGACGGGTTGAGCTCCCATAATGGCCTTCAATAAGGTCGTCTTTCCCGCCCCATTGGCCCCGAGAACACAGACCACCTCCCCCAGTTTCACATTCAATGAGACGTCATGGACCACGGTCAGGGCGCCATAGCGGACCGAGATCTCCTCCAAAAGAAGAAGAGGGGAATTCATGGGCCGGAGCTCTCTCCTTTCGGAAGGAAACGGGCGTAGCGNTCTCCCAGGTAAGCACGGATGACGTTGGGGTCATGAGCAATGCTCCGAGGATCCCCCTCGGCGATCTTTCTCCCGGAGTCCAGGACGATGACCCGCTGACTGATGTTCATGACCAGTTTCATAACGTGTTCGATCAACAGGACAGTGATATCGAAGTTGTGATGGATGCGTTGGATCAGGGTCATCATCTCATCGATTTCGGCGGGGTTCAGCCCCGCAGCCACTTCATCCAGGAGCAACAATTTGGGCTCTGTGCCCAAAGCCGTACCTAAGCTCACGCGCTTCTGGAGGGCCACAGGGAGTTCGCTGACCAAAGAATCGGAAACCTCTTCCAAATAAAGGAGCCTTGCGATCTCCTTAGCCCGAATCCGAGCACTTCTCGGTGATCGCGTCCTCAGGAAGCATCCTACCATGATGTTCTCCAACACAGTGAGGTCCCCGGAGGCTGCATAGACCTGAAAGGTCCGAGCGAGCCCCATTCTGGCCACTTCGAAGGCCTTCAGGCCGGTAATATCCTTGCCGTCGAAGATGATCCTTCCGGAAGTGACCGGATAATGACCTGAAATGCAATTAAAGAGTGTAGTCTTTCCAGCGCCGTTGGGGCCGATGATGCCCACCAGCTCTCCGGTCTCCACCTGGAAGGAGATGTGGTCATTGGCTCGAAGACCGTCGAAGTCCTTCACAAGTCTCTCAACTTTCAACAGGGCCATCTTACCCTCTTCTCCTGCCCCGAATTCGCTCCATAAGGCCCCATATCCCACGGGGCTCTACCGCTGATACGAGCATGATGATGGTGCCATACATAACCAGGTCGATCCCGATCAGGCCTGCATGAGCCCCCAGCCATTCCTTCAGGTAACTCTTGAGGGGAATCAACACCGCCGCCCCGATAATGGGGCCCCAGAGGGAGCCAGCACCCCCGAGCATAGCCATCAGAGCGATGAGGATGGAAATGTGCAGACTCATGGTGTCTTCGGGTTCGATGTTCTTGATATAGCAGGCGTGAAAGGATCCCACGAGGCTCACGAAGGCCGTAGCAATAGCATAAGTCTTGATCTTAGCCCAATGCACATTGATCCCCAGTGAGGCGGCCACATCCTCGTTGTCCTTGATGGCCCGCAGTTGGTACCCCAGGCGGGACTTTCGGAATCCGTTAACGAACAGAATTCCTAGGAAGAAAAAACCTAAAATAATATAGTAGTAATAAATGTCTTCCTTAAAGATCAATCTTAAGAAATCAGGAGGATCGTAATGGATAGGGGAGATCTCCAGCCCCCTTGCAGCCCCCACAAAGTCCCACACCTCGAAGAGGTCCTTGAGGACTAAGGAAGTAGCAATGGTGGCTATGGCAAAGTAGTGTCCCCTGAGCCGAAAGAGAGGATATCCGAGTACGAACGACCAACAGACCGCAACGGCCATCCCGATGGGCATGGAGATCCAAAACGGGATATCCCATCGCACCAACATCACTGCTGTGGTATATGCCCCGATGCCGACGTATTGAGCCTTTCCCAGGTCTACCTGCCCGCCGTAGCCCCCGATGGTGTTCCAGCCCATACCGTAAATGGAGAACATGAGAAATTGGATCATCGTAGCCATAGCGAAGGAGGAATGGGGGAAGAGGGGAAAGACAAGGAGGAACAAGGCCGCCACTGCGACGACATACAAATCGGTCCTGGGGAAGTCGGAGAAGTCCAGAGCGTTTCTCAGAGCTTCCATCCGAACAACCCCCTCGGGCGCACGACCATGATTACAAAGTAAGCCAGATAGACCCACGTATATTTGAAAGAGGTCATGGGCACTCGGGACATCCAATCCAGATTCAAAGTGAAGGTAAGAAAATCCCAGAAGCCCGGGATCTCGGTGATCAAGCCCACAATCAGTCCGGCGAAAAAGGCCCCGGGTACACTGCCAAAGCCGCCAAGGGCCACGATGGTGAAGGCGATCATGGTGAAAAGGAGCCCTACGTAGGGATTCACAGACCAGAAATTGACTAGAAGCGCCCCCGCCACCGTGACGGAACCCACTCCGATCCCCCAGGCCAGAGCGTTCATCCGTTCGGTGGGGATCCCCATATAACGAGCCCCCTGGGCATTGAGAGCGGTGGCAAGAAGGCCTTTGCCCGTCCTGGTTCGGTTCATTAAAAGCCAGACGGAGCCGAAGGCGAATACCGACAGCAGGGCTGCGGCCAACTTTGTGGCCGGGACGATGACCCCGAACCCCAGTTCGAAACTCTTTCCCACCAGCAGGCCATGATGGATAGCACGGTCCTCTGAACCGAAAAGGAGAAGGGCCAGGTTTCTGAGGAAGACCATCAACCCGAAAGTCCCTAGGAGCTGGGCCAGCATAGGGCCTCGGAGAAGGAAGCGGACGAAGGCCCCATAGCACAGAAGGCCAAGGAGGAAACCCACGCATCCTGCCACAGGGAGGGTCAGGAGGGGATCCATTCCAGTGGCCTGAGCCGTAAGGAGTCCTGTGTACATACCGATCATGAGAAATTCGCCGTGGGCGAAATTGACGATGTCCATCACTCCGAAAATGATGTTCAGGCCCAAGGCTACCAAAGAAAGGACCATTCCAATGAGCATGGCAGCCATCAAGGAACTCAGGATGATGTCCATGGAGGCATTCCTGCTCGAAGAAAAGGTGAGAAATGAGGCCCCCTCTCCGCAGGGCCTTCCGGTGTGGCCGTTGAAAGGGAGAGGAGGCCTTTTTGGATCAGAACCCCTTAAACGGATAGATCATATCCGCTGAGGCCAACTCGAAGGGATAGACGATCTCCAGGACGAGACTGCCGCTGGCGTCTTTTTGGTATTGCCCTATCAGCCCGGAGCCCAGGACGTTCTGGCCGATCTCGTCTCCTGTTGTGGAAAATTTGACTCCTGCCCAGGGAACGACCAGTTGATCTCCGGGGATTTCGATGCTATTGGCCGCCCTCTGGATCGCCTCAGGCTTCGTGGACCCGGCCTTTTCCAGCACATGGACCCAAGTCTGCAGCCCCGTAAAGGCCCGTGCGGATGCTCCCCCCAGATCGTTCCCTGTCCGCTCCTTGTAAAGGGCGTTGACTTGGCCGGCAACTTTCTTGAGTTGNGCCACCTTCGGCAGAAAGACAGTTCGAGTGAGGATTCCTACGATGTCGTCTCCCAAGGTCTTACGAAACTCTGGCTTCTCAAACCCCGCGTCCATCCCCCAGATGATCTTGGGACGGGCTTTCTGGGCCTTCAGCGTCTTGACCATCAGGATTGCGTCCGAGGTGTAAGAAGCAAACAGCATGACGTCCGGACGAGCGGCTTTGAGGGATCGCACCTCACTGGAGAGGTCCGCGGACTTGGATGCGTAAAGAAGGGATTTCTTCAAGCGGAAGTCATACTTCTTGGCGAATTCCTGGATGAGCTGAGAGACATGAGAACCCCATTCGGTCTTCTCGCAAGCCGATGCGAGGTTGAGGATTTCTTCCTTCGGGACGGCCTTGACGCCCCGGACCTTTCCTTTGGTTAGTCCCGTCAGAAATTCGAAGAGGTCCTTGGTGAACCACTTGTCGTGAGGAGTGGTCCTCCAGAACCATTTGAATCCTCGTTTGGTCAGAGCGGGCGAAGTGGAGGAGCCATTGATCATAGGAATCCCGTATTGTTCGCAAACGGCACTGACGGTCTTGGTGACGGAGCTGTGGTAGCATCCCAGGATTCCATGGACCTTGTCATCTAGAATCAGCTTTTTGGCCAGATCCGCACCCAAAGTGGGATTCCCCTCATGATCCTTGAAAATGAGTTTGATCTTGGCCCCACCCAGGCTTTGGATTCCAGCCTTCTTGGCCATATCCATGTCCACACCGGCCATGATCTTATTGGCGATCTCAGCGGCCAGCTCCGCACCGGCCCTCAGCTCTCGACCCGCCGCCGCGGCTCCTCCAGTAAGGGGATAGATCACCCCTATCTTTATCTCTTTTACGGCAAAGGCTTGATATGGAGTCAGAAGACTGAATACAGCGAGAATTCCCAAACTTACAAAGATCTGAGCCTTACGGTTCATTTCTCTCCCTCCTTTCGGAAAGAGACCTCCCCTGGGTTTCATGGATCACGTAAGGCGAAAGATCCGCCCTCCCCCTCCCTCTTCTGGTCGATTATCACCCCCTTCCTGATCGAAAAAGATCCCGCCCCCGAGAGAGCAAACTATCCCACGGATGGCTTACCAGAAAGAAGTCTTTTTCTCCCCGACTCGACGCCAGCGCTTTGGATCGAAACGGATATGGGAGATGGTAGTAACATTAGGCCTACTATTTGTCAAGCTAAACTCAAAGGGGCAGAAAGAAATACGACACCTCCCTGAGGTGGATGGCATTGACACTGGAGGTTTTCATCGGCTATACTGGCCGCTTCGAATGGCGCGTGAAAGTGAGGAAGGGCCCCGTTTGAGTCTCTGTATCAACAAGGGACTCAAAAACCTATTTGCAGGAGGGATAGGATGAGGAAGTTCTTTGCAATTCTTTTGGCATTTGGTCTGGTAGCGGTATTTTGTGCTTCCTCGGAGGCAAAGATCAAGTGGGATATGCACCTGAATTATCCTGCAGGCAACTTCCACAGCAAGGGTGCCCAGAGATTTGCCGACCGAGTCAAGGAGGCTACCAACGGGGAGCTGGAGATCGTACTTCATCCTGGGGCGGCTTTGGGGTTTAAAGGGCCCGAACTCCTTCGGGCACTGGCCGAGGGCCAGTTGGCCATCGCCGAGGTGCCCACAGGAATGGTAGAGGGCGATGCTCCCATTTTGGCCCTCACAGCGCAACCTTTTATCTCCACCAACAGCTTTGAGCAAAGACTCCTCTATGTCTTGGCCAAACCCACTTATTCGAAGGTGCTCAAGAAATTTAACCAATTCACCCTCTACAGCTCGGTGTGGCCTTTCTCGGGGATCTATACCCAAAGACCCATCCGCTCGGTGGCCGATCTCAAAGGCCTTAAGATGCGGGTCTATGACGGCACCGGACTGGCCTTTGGCAAGGCCACTGGGATTGCGGCTCGTAAGATGCCCTTCTCCGAGGTCTATCCCGCCATCAAGGCAGGTCTGCTTGACTCAATGTACACTTCCTCTGTCTCGGGTGTCGATGCCAAAGCCTGGGAGGTCTTCAAATACTTCACCCGCATCAATATCGTGGGCCCCGTTAACTTGGTTAATGTGAACTTCGACGCCTGGAACAAGCTTCCCCAGGATATCCGCCAAAAGGTCCTTGAGATCGCCAAACAGATGGAGGACGAGATGTGGAACCTGGCTGGGGATATGGACCGCAAATGCGTCCAGATCCTCAAGGACCATGGGATGATCGTCCTGGAAGTGGACAGCAAGTTCCGGGCAGAACTGGACGAAGTGGGACGGAAGCTTCGCGCCGAATGGGCCAAGAAGGCCGGCGCCGAGGCTCAGGCCATCTTGGACCTCTACTACAAGATCACGGGCCGGAAATAGCTCCCTTGCTCCTTTTGCGGGAGTGCCGCCGGTCCTCCCTTACTTAGAACACCATGAAAGGGCTGGCCATCCGGCGGGGTGGCCAGCCCTCACTGCTTAACACCTCCCATGGATCGGACGACCCCTTTAGAGCGATAAAATATGAGGCGTCTGGTTCACATCATCGAGAAATGGAGCGACTATCTGGCTCGGACCTCGGCCGTCCTCCTGGGCCTGATGACCCTGCTCATCCTGGTGGAGATCTTTCTGTGGAACGCCTTTGAGGTAAGCACTCTCATCGCAGACGAGTACTCTGCGTACGGCATGGCGGCCATCGTCTTTCTGGCAGCAGGCTACACCCTAAAAGAAAACGGTCATATCCGTATCACTCTAATCTTGAACTTTCTCCCATCAAAGGTATCGCGGGTCGTTACAGCGTTGGCCACCTCCGTCACCACCATCTTTATGGCCTATGTCTTTTGGTATCTCTACAAGATGACGGCATCGACGCTTCGCTACGGATCCACCTCGGGGACCCTGACGGAGACCCCTTTGTGGATTCCTCAGAGCGTCATGCTGGTGGGAGCTGCATCCTTCCTCCTGCAGCTCTTCGCCACAAGCATCCGATGCTTTTGGCAGGTGGCTGGGGAGGAGACGTCGCATCGTCGTCTTCCAAAGGATCCCGGCGAGGTATGATGGAATGGACGCACATCTCCTCACCATGTCCCTGATCGTCTTCGGTGTCCTCTTCGTGACCTTGGGCTCTGGCATCTGGGTCGGCTTCAGCCTCATGATCGTGGGGTTCGTGGGGATGAGCCTCTTCTCTCCCCTTCCTGCAGGTAACAACTTGGCTTCCTCTATCTGGGCCAATACAGAAAAGTGGGAATACGTGGCCCTGCCCCTCTTCATCCTTATGGGAGAGATCCTATTCCGCTCGGGAATCTCGGAACGCCTCTTCCGCTCCTTGGTTCCGTGGCTCTATCGCCTCCCCGGAGGCCTTCTCCTCATGAACATCGTGGCCTGTACCCTGTTCGCCGCCGTCTCCGGATCCAGCGCCGCCACCACCGCCACCGTGGGCAAGATCACCCTCACCGAGTTTCAAAAGCTCGGGTACGATAAACGGATGGCCATGGGCTCCCTGGCTGGCGCGGGAACACTCGGGTTCCTCATTCCCCCCAGCCTCATCATGATCGTTTACGCCATCCTGGCGGAGGTCTCTATCGGAAAGATGTTCATCGCTGGGATCCTCCCCGGTATCCTCTTATCCGGCATATACATCACCTACATCCTTATCCAGGGCTTGCTCCACCCCGAGATCGCCCCCAGGATGAAGGAACGCTACTCCTGGAAGGAACGGCTCTTCTCTCTGAGAGATTTGGCCCCTACGGTCATGCTCATCCTGATGGTGTTGGGCAGCATCTATGCGGGAGTGGCCACCCCCACCGAAGCGGCAGCATTGGGGGTGCTGGGAGCGACCATCTTCGCCGTGCTCAATCGACAACTGGATTTCAAAGGCTTCTTCGAGGCCCTGGTGGGCGCGGTCAAGACGAACTCCATGATCATGCTCATAGTAGTGGGAGCTGGATTTCTGTCACGAGTGATGGGATTCCTCGGGATCCCCGCAGCCCTCACCACCTTCATCGTCAATCTTAACCTCTCTCCCTATCTCCTCATGATCCTCTTGGGCATGGTCTATCTCGTGCTGGGATGCCTCCTCGACGGGTTCTCCATCGTAGTGATGACCCTTCCCATCGCCCTGCCCATGGTTACTGCTGCGGGTTTCGATCCTATCTGGTTCGGCATCTTCCTGATCCTCATGGTGGAGGTAAGTCAGATCACTCCTCCCGTAGGGTTCAATCTCTTTGTGATCCAGGGATTGACCGGGGAGCCCATCATGAACGTGGCCCGGTATGCAATGCCGTTCTTCTTCCTGATGCTTCTGACCACGGTCATTCTGACCGCTTTTCCGGAAATCGCGCTCATCCTTCCCAAGTACATGATCGCCAAGTGATGGGAGGATGAAACCCCTGACCGAAGGAGGAGAAGCCCGCTGCCATCTATATCCTTTCTCATGCAGGGGACTTCTGCATGGATCAGAGGAGATAGAAGGGGGATCGCTTAGAATCCGGGGGACCCCCAAAAAAGAGCCCTCACAGCCGCCAACACCGTTTCGGATCATGGGATAGGCGGATCTGGAGACAGGGTTTTTCGGCCGGGGAGAGATCCAGGCTCGGAGGAGATCCATGGGAGGTGTTTGGTTACAGGAGAAGTCCTGGGATGAGGTGGCTGAATATCTTCGGAACGACGACCGCATCGTGCTTCCCGTGGGAAGCACTGAGCAGCACGGGGCTTTCGCTCCACTAGGGACTGACTCCTTCCTGGCCCAGACTCTGGCCGAGGATGCAGCTCAGCACACAGGCGTCCTTGTGGCCCCGCCCATCTGGTTCGGTTGGAGCCCTCACCATATGGTCCTTCCCGGCACCGTCACTATCCGCGCGGAGGTCCTTATGGAGTTCCTCTTCGACGTGATCCGCTCCCTTGCGGAGCACGGGTTTCGAAATTTCGTTCTCCTCAATGGCCACCGAATCGTTAATGTCCCTTGGATGCAGATCACCGCGGAAAGGGCCCAGAGAGAGCTGTCGGTCCGGGTCGTCCTCTTCGATCCTGCTTACATGAGCAAAGAGATCGTACGGTCCCTGGGTTGGGGGCCCCTCGGGCACGCAGAGGAGATCGAGATCTCCCATATGTTGTATCGCTTCCCAGAAATGGTGGATCTGAAAAAGGCCAAGGATCACCCTCACCACGAACGATCCCTTTACTACATCGATCCGTGCGACACGCGCGATACGCTCTGCTATGTTCCGTCCACGAAAAAGGATCTAAGGGCCGTATACGAGACCACAGGTGACGCCATAGGAGGGCATCCCACAAGGGCTTCGGCCGAAGCGGGCAGGCGCTATCACGAACACTTGGTTGGGCGCCTTGTGGGAGTCCTGGAATCCCTTCGGAGCTAAAAACTACTCTTTTCCTTTGATCTCGACCCTCAGTGCGGCCAGGCGGTTTTCCATCTCCTTATAGGCCGCATGACCCTCGGAGATATCCACTCTCCGGAAGCGGATTTCATGGTCCGGACGGGCTTGGGCCACTTTGGGGAGATCCGCGGAGATGACCGTGGCTATTTTNGCATATCCCCCTACTGTCTGCTCCACCAGGAGGATGATAGGCTGTCCGTCAGGTGGGATTTGGACCGCGCCCGCCAGGCTCGGCTCAGAGATGATGCTCTTGGGGGCCCCTTCCCGAAGTGACACAGGGGGCCCCGAAAGCCGGCATCCCATTCGATCGGCCTTGGAGGTCACTTTGTAGGCGGATCCAAAAAAGACCTCCAGTCCTTCTTCAAAAAGGTCATCCTGGGGGCCGGGAATAGCCCTCAGGATCCAGGTTTTCTCCAAGGCGGGTCGGTAGGTCTCGGGAAGGGATGTACCTTCCCGACCCAATTCGCCCTGTCCCCGTCGAAGCACATCTCCCCGGGCCAGTGGTCTCCCGTTCAGACCACCCAGCTTCGCCCCGGCATAAGTAGAGCGGCTGCCCATCACCAAGGGGACATCGATCCCCCCAGTGACCCCCAGATAGGCACGAAGCCCAGCGACTGCAGGCTTCATGGAGAGGATGTCCCCTGTCTGAACCCGAAAGACCTCCCAGGTCTTTCGGGGCTCTCCGTTGAGCAGGAGGGGAACTTCGGCACCAGTGACGACCACCTCGGCCTCGGACAAGGCCTTGAGACGAGGCCCCATGAAAGTGAGTTCCAGGACGGCGAGGTCCTCCGCATTTCCGAGCAGGATATTGGCCACCCTCGCGGAATAGGTGTCAAGAGCCCCAGAGACGGGCACGCCGAATGACTGATATCCATAACGCCCCAGGTCTTGAATCGTAGTGAAGGGTCCAGGATCCAGAACCTCGAAGATCTCCATTAAGAAACCTCCTGATCGACGCGGATTCGGTCATACTCCTCTCTGGAGATGGGCTTGAATTGAATGAGATCCCCGGCTTCATAGAGAAAGGGGGCCTTCCGTTGGGGGTCGAAGAGAGTCAACGGGGTGCGCCCAATTAGCCGCCATCCACCAGGGCTTTCGATGGGGTAAACCCCGGTCTGATTGTTAGCGATGCCGACACTGCCCGCCGGGACCCGGGTGCGCGGGGTCTCCAAGCGGGGGGTGGCCAGAATGTCGGGCAATCCGCCAAGGAATGGAAATCCTGGTGTAAAACCGATCATATAGATCTGATACAGGGGTTCGGAGTGGATCCGGATCACCTCGTCCACGGTCAGGCCATGAGTTTGGGCCACAAAATCGATGTCCGGACCCAACTCTCCGCCGTAGCAAACGGGGATCTCCACGATCTTGGGTTCCGGGATCCGAATCCGATCCAGCTCCTTTTCCAGCTCTAGAAGCTCCCCCTGGAGCCGCCCAGGATCAGTCTGGCCAGGATGGTAGAGGATCAGAAGCGACCGATAGGTGGGAATAACCTCCACGACCCCATCCAATGGACGTTCACGAAGCGCCATCCCCATGGCACGGACCTTCCGATTGATCTCCGGGTTGATGGCGTCCCCGTACTCCACCAGGATCCCTCGATCCCCCACTAGCCTTACCACGGGTCTTTGAAACAACCCCATGAACCTCCTCCCTCTTCATTAATGGAGCGTGTTTCCGATCTCCTCATGGAGCCGGTGAGACGACCTGATTCATGGGACAGACCTCGACCCCTTCAGACTCCAGACGCTCTCGAATGGTCCGGACCAAGGCTACCGCCCCGGGTGTGTCCCCATGCACGCAAAGAGTTTGTACCTCGAGGGGGATTATGGAGCCGTCGACGGCCTTCACTCTGCCCTCCTTGGCCATCATGAGGGCCCTCTCCGAAACCACCTCAGGGTCTTTGATCACGGCTCCGGGTTGCCGTCGGGAAACAAGCGTCCCCTCGGGGGTGTAGGCCCGATCCGGAAAGGCCTCGTAGACCACTCTGAGGCCCAGCTCCTTTCCAATCCGCCTCATGAGCTCTCCCTTGGCACCGGCCAGGGCCACGAAGAGAAGCTCGGAATCAACACTGACGATGGCCTCCGCAACCGCTCGTGCCACGTCCTCCTTTTCCACTGCCGTAAGGTAGAGATTGCCGTGCGGCTTGACATGCTGAAGGGAGACTCCATGGACCCGACAGAAGGCCTGCAGGGCACCGATTTGATAGACCATGTAGTTACGAATTTCTTCGGGAGTGCAATCGAGGTTCCGCCTTCCAAAGCCCATCAAGTCCGGATAGCCGGGATGGGCTCCGACTCCCACNCCCTTCTCGGCGGCCATCCGGACGGTCTTGTTCATAACCAGAGGATCACCTGCATGCCAACCGCATGCAATGTTGGCGGAGGTGATATACTCCAAGACCTCCTCATCCAACCCGATGGTGTAAGCCCCGAAACTCTCCCCCATGTCGCAGTTGAGATCGATCTTCATCTGTGCCTCTCCTTTGCGGGATTTTATTGAAGCCGCCTCGNCCGCATCGCGTCTCGGACGATGCTCACCACGCGGCAAACTCCTCGTCCCTTCGGTCCGTGACGAACATGTGTCCAGGGGCATGGGTGACGGCGATCTGGGGTCGGAGGGCCATCAGGGCCACTTGAGGTGTGACCCCGCAGGCCCAAAAGACAGGGATCTCCCCCTCTTTCACAGTAACTGCATCGCCGAAATCCGGCGCGTTGAGGTCTCGAATCCCCAGCTCAGAAGGATCTCCTACGTGCACCGGTGCCCCGTGGACGCCCGGATAACGAGCTGTCACTTGAACCGCTTTGGGGACGAGGTCTCCAGGAATGGGCCTCATAGTGACGACGAGGTTTCCCTGAAAAGATCCAGCGGGCTCACAAGGCTTGTCGGTGATGTACATGGGCACATTTTTTCCTTCCTCGATATGCCGCACAGGGATCCCCTCTGCCAATAGTGCCCGTTCAAAAGTAAAACTGCATCCGAGGAGGAATGTGACAAAGTCCTCTCTCCACAGATCGACAATCTCCTCCCGTTCCTCCACTTCCCCGCCCCGGAAGACCCGGTACTTGGGACAATCCGTCCGGATATCCGCACCCGAGGCCAAAAAACGTGGCTCGAAGACCCCTTCCTCCATGACCTCGAGGACCGGGCAGGGTTTAGGGTTGCGCTGGCAAAAGAGAAGGAAATGGAAGGCGTATCGAGCCTCCACAATGACCACATTGACTTGAGTGTATCCCGGACAATAGCCTGCAGTGGGCCCCTTCCAAAGCCCTTCCCGTATGCGCTCTCGAAGCTCCCGAGGTTCCATTCAACCTCCTTTGGATCCAAAACAGCATCCCACTCGTCGAGTAGTATTATCGTCTTCGTTCAAAGGGGAAGTCAAGCAGGATGGCGGGTTCTCTCTGTTTTCTTTTTTCGTGACATTTCTAAAAAATTTGCATAGAATCGCCGGAAGCGCTCCGAGTTCCGATGCGCGTTACGCCAAAACATGATGAAACAGACTTTCTTCTGAAGGAGTTTCCGGCCCCATTGACAACAGGCTATTTGTCGGGTAGTGCTTGAGGGGAATTATCCGTTTTCATAAGGAAAGCTCATACATGGGGAAAGATGAGGACAAACCCAATGCGAGTCTGAGTTCCCCCCCTGTGGAACTCCAGGAAGGAGCTCAGGGATTTGTAGGGCTCCTGCAGGGTATCGATCTGCCCAACTTGATCCAGATGTGTGCCATGAATGGGATCTCCGGAAGGCTCCGCATCCAAAGCGATAAGGAGGCCGGAGAGGTCTATTTTCAAAAGGGAGAGATTGTCCACTCTGTCTGTGGTGGAGTGGTCGGCTTCGAAAGTTTTCAGACGATCCTGAGCTGGAAGGGGGGGAGGGTGCAATTGGACCCGGATGTCCCCCCTCCCGAGGTCAGCATCGAGATCCCTTGGCATGCCCTCTTGCTCGGGGCCATGGCCAAACTTGACGAGCTCAGAGACAGGGAGGAGTTTACACCGCCTCCTCCAGAGCAAAAGGCCTATCAGGCCTCGGAGACGCTTCGAATCTATCATATTTATTCGGAAATACGGGGCTGGTCCGAAATCCTAAATGGTTTCATCTTCTCCCAGGATGAAAGGAAGGTCATTCGCCCCGCCGTGGTGCCTTCCAAATTCCAGCAGTGGGCGCAAATCTTCGAGGACCTCCTCCAACGATCCAATGCCCTCCGCTTGGGTGATGAGAGCCCCCCTCTGATACTTTCCCTAGTCGTAGAGAAAAGACCCTGGGTGGTCCTGTCCCGGGAAAGGTATCTCATCGCCCTGGAGACGAGAAAAGGGGTGGACCTTCGTGCGATCCATCGAAAATTGATGGACTCGCTAGAATGAGGTGCACTGAGGGAGCGCCGAGGTGGCCGAACCTTTGAGAGAGTTGCTGGAGACGGACTCCGTTGTCGGGGCCTATGTGTTCGATCCTGCAGGAGAGCTTCTCGCCAGCGGAGGCCGCCAATCCCTTCCCCCCCATCTGGACACGGGAATGATCCATTCCTTCGTGGGATACCTCGCCCAGGAGGGCCGTGACGTCTCTGAGTGCGTCATCTTGTTTCCCCGAGGCTTACTCTATTTCAGGAGACTAGAAGAGCGGGTCATCCTCCTGGAAGGGGATGCCAAAGCCGAGGCCTCCCTGCTTCGTATGAGCGTGGATGTGGCCCATCACAAATGGAGAGAGATAGGAATCCAAAAGGTCTTTCCTGGAAAGACCTCGAGCGGCTGGCGAAGATTCCTGAGGAAGAGAAGGGGAGGTTCTTGAGGAGGGAATCAATGACCCTCGATCTGGAAGGACGATCCTTGTATCAAGCCCTTTATGAGATCCATGCAAAAGGTCTTACCGGGAGGCTCCACGTGTACCACTGGGATGGGAAGGAGGGCATTGTCGGAATCAACGGGGGCCAGGTGGTCCACTGTCAATATCACACGCTCCGAGGTGAAAAGGCTTTCAACATCCTAAAGAACTGGGTAAGCATATCACTGGGCTTTTATGAAAATGTGGAAAACCTCAGCGTGGACATGGAACACAACACAGAGAGCCTTCTTGTCTCCCTCGAAGAGCGGGATAGAGAGATCGGCAGGCTGAGGCGTTCCATACCCGGACCTCAGGCCATCTTCGTTCTTTCCCCGGAAAGCCCGGAAGAAAAGATCGTCTTTCATCAAAAGATCTGGAAGGTCCTTTCTCTCCTCAACGGAAGGAATACGGTCAAAGATATCTGCGTCGCCTTGAAGGCCAATGAGTTTTCCGTTCTGAGGGTGCTGGATTTTCTGCTCAAGCGGAAAGTGATTCGACTTGCTGCAAGCGAGAAGACGCTTCCTCCAAGCACCCGCGATCATCTCTTCCAGGAACTGGAGAATCATCTGGCCGAATTTATCGGCCCCATCGCCACCGTGGTCATTGAGGACACCCTTGGCGAGATGGGCAAGAGCCGCGAATTCATCACTCGCAACGACCTTCCCCTCCTTGTAGAACGGGTCAGCGAAAATGTCGACGATGAGAGGGAAAGAGTTCAGTTTCAGAGCCGGATGTTGGCTTTGATCCAAAAAATTCCTGAGGAAAAGGAGGAGGCCTGAAAAGAGTCGAGGTCTCCCATCGATTCACCGTATGCGGAAGGAGTGGGACCATGGTCGAAAAAGTGCGCTTCGGGATCTTTCCGAAACTGCTGATCGCCTCCTTGTTTCTCTCTCTGATTCCACTCGGGGTCATCGTTTACGTAGCTTTCGTAGACATGACGGGAATCGGGAAATTTGTGCTCGCTGAAGGTCAAAAGAGTCTCGAGTCGCTCGGCTCCCAGCTCATTAGAAACAAGGCCGTTAGCACGGCCAAGCAATTGGAGATCTACATCAAGGCCCATCCGGACATGACTGTAGCCGACCTCCAGAAGGACCAGACATTCCAGGCTCTTGCCGTCCAGCCGGTCGGCAAGACGGGATATACGGCGGTCCAGGATGCCCAAACAGCTGTGAATCTCTTCCACAAAAACCCCAAAATCGTCGGTTTGGATCTCCATAAACTGAAGAAGAAGTTCCCGAACTTTTGGAAGATTATGGAAAGAAGCCTTGGAGGCAAGGACGCTTGGGGATATTACGACTGGAAGGATCCAGACGGAAAGGTCAGAAAGAAGTTCATGTACATCACCACTGTCCGGGCCAAAACAGCCGATGGGGTGCAGATGGGCCTGGCGGCTACCACATATCTCGACGAGTTTTCCCAACCCATGATTCAGTTGGAAAACAAGGTCAAGGGACTCATCCAAGAAAAACTCAGAGTATTCTACGGCATCATCGCCTTCACAGCGGCCGCGGTCCTTCTCGTCAGCTTCATGCTGGCCCGTGCCATCACCCGTCCCATCCTCTACTTGGCCAGAGTGGCGGATCAGATCAGCACAGGGAAGCTGGGGACAAAGATCGAGATCAGCAGCCGGGATGAGATCGGAGTGCTCATCGCCTCCATCAAACGGATGCAGAGGAGTTTGGCTTTGGCCATCAAAAAACTGAGGGACCAGCAACGGGCTGCCAGAAGGATCTAGCTGACATACTATTTGCCAGAATTCAACCCGGATTTCGTCCTCTATCTTGGCGATCTGTCCCCCCTTTCGGAACCCACGGGGAGACCGGACCATTGAGAGCTCCTCCTGGGTTCTGTGAAGGGGATCAGACCCTTCATCTTCTTCCTGCTTCCCTAGGAAGAAATCGGATTCTAACTCTTCCGAGTAGTCCCTGACAGAGAGGTTGACAGGGGGGCGTTTTTCCCTTACATGGAGGGAATCCGCTCCAGGGCCGTCCACTGGCTGAGATCTCTTTCGGCAAGGAGAGACAGATCGTGAACATCCTTCTCATTATCCCCCCCTACCCCATCGAGGAGTACCCTGCCCTGTCCACCGGAACGGTCTATCTTGCGGCAGTCCTCCGTGAAGAAGGGCATCGCGTGGAGATCCTCGACCTCCTTCTCTCCGAGGCGACTCGACGAAAAGTCCATGACGCCGTGAAATCCGCATCGCCCCATGTGGTCGGGATCACCTCCGTGACCATGACCTTCCCTATGGCGTGCAGGATTCTAAAGTGGGTGCACGAGTTGGAGCCGCATCTTCCCACGCTTATGGGTGGCCCCCATGTGACCTTTGCCCCGGAGCGGAGCCTTCGGGAATGCCCAGCGGCTGACATCGTGGTTCGCGGAGAGGCCGAGAGCACCCTTCTCGAGCTTCTCCATGTCCTTGATATAGGAGGCGACCTTGCTCAGGTGGACGGGATCACGTTCCGAAATGGAAAAGAGATAATCTCCACCCCGAACCGTCCCCTCATCGAGGACCTAGACGCCCTCCCTCAGCCTGCTTGGGATCTCCTTCCTCTGGCCCGGTATCGGGCGCTTGGTGCCAAGGTAGGGGTCCTTTCCAGTCGCGGCTGCCCTTACGGGTGCATCTTCTGCGTGGGGCATCGCATGGTCGGGCGAAGGCCCCGATTGAGAAGCCCGGATCGAGTCGTAGACGAAATGGCTTGGCTGGCAGGAGTGGGGTTTAAGGAGATAGGCGTCGACGACGACCTATTTACCCTTCATCATCCCCACGCCATGGAGGTCTGCGAAGAGATCCTTGCTCGGCGCTTACCCGCATCGTGGCATGCCTTCGCGCGGGTGGATACGGTCACACCGGAGCTTCTGGAAAAGATGGCACGTTCCGGCTGCACGGATATCTGCTACGGCGTGGAAAGCGGCTCCCAGGAGATCCTGGACCGTATCGGCAAGGGGATCACCTTGGAACAGGTCCATAGGGCCGTGGATATGGGTAAGAGGGCTGGCATCCGGATCCTGGCTTCCTTCATTCTGGGGCTTCCAGGCGAGACAAAGGAAACCCTGCGGCAGACGGCCGCTTTCGCCCGATCTCTTGGATGTCGTTTCGGATTCCACATCCTGGCCCCCTTTCCGGGAACCCGCGTCAGGCAGCAGGCAAAGGCCTATAGTCTTCGCATACTCACAGATAGATGGGACCTTTATGATGCCAATCGCCCCGTCGCCCTTCCGGAGGGGATCGAAGTGGAGGACATCCTCGCCGTAACCCGCCGTTACGAACAGGAGCTGGACGACTATTGCAGGAGCCAACGTAAGAGGGTCGAGCGGGGAGAAGGCTCAGCGGAGGATGAGGAGGAGGTGCGTCTGCGGGCCCACCGAGAGATTGCGTGGAAGATCCTCAAGGAGGATTTGATAGAGAAGCACGCCCCCAGGATTGCAGGACCATCACGGGAGATAGCGTTTCGAGGGCTCTTTGACGGTCTGAATTCTCATCTTCCTTGCCCTGGAGATTGGGTCGAGGATGTCCTCCGCAGTTGGGTAAAGGAAGGACTCCTTCGGGTGGAAAGACAGGGCTCCCTCTGGCGGTGGCGGTGGGCCGAGACCTGGGAGATCCTCGGAGGTTCAAGGGAGGAGAGAAGCGCAACCCCTCGCAGTTGAGCCTCCTCGGGCTACTTTATTGGGTTTCCTCTCCAAAGAGGGCGTCTACGAACTCCCGGGCGCGAAATACCTGGAGATCCTCCAGGCCCTCTCCCACCCCCACGTAACGAATGGGGATCGCCATCTCCGAGGCAAGGGCCACCAGCACTCCCCCTTTGGCCGTCCCATCCAACTTGGTCATAGCCATACCGGTCACCCCCACCGCTTCATGAAACAGCCTCGCCTGCGAGAGGGCATTTTGCCCGATGGTGGCATCCAGGACGAGGAGGACCTCATGGGGTGCTCCAGAGAGGACTTTGCCGGCAACACGCTGGATCTTTTTGAGTTCATCCATAAGGTTCACTTTAGTATGAAGCCGCCCCGCCGTATCCAAGATCACCACGTCGGCCCCCCTTGCTTCGGCCGCCTTCAAAGCATCAAAGACCACGGCCGAGGGGTCTGCTCCTTGCTGCTGTCGAAGGACCTCTACTCCCACCCTCTTGCCCCACTGCTCCAACTGCTCGATGGCCGCGGCCCGGAAAGTGTCCGCTGCGACGAAGAAGACCTTGAGGTCTCGATCCTTGAATTGCTTTCCCAGCTTGGCGATGGTCGTNGTCTTGCCCACCCCATTGACCCCAATCACCATGATGACCTGGGGTCTCTGGGGGCCCAGCTCAAGAGGGGCCTCCCTCGGTTTAAGGATCTGAAGGATCTCCTCTCTGAGGATTTCTCTCAAACGTTGGGGATCCCCTTCCGCCTCCCTACCCGCCTTTCTCTCCAAGGCCTGTACCAACCTCATTGTGGTCGAAACCCCCAGATCCGCCGTAAGGAGAAGTTCCTCCACCTCCTCCAGGGTCTGAGGATCAATTCGGGCCTTTCCCGATAGGAGACGGTCGATTTTCCGGACAAATCCTTCCCGAGTCTTGCTCAGTCCTTTCCGAAGCGATCGAAAAAACCCCAACTTCATCGAACCTCCTCCATCCCANTAAGGAAAAGTAGCTGGCATTGTACTATAGACCGTCCTCTCCGGAAAACCTGCGGGGACAGACAGCCAAGCTAGGCTCGGCCAAGCCCGTCATCCGTAGGGGGCCCTCCATCCCCTTTGCCCACACCTGTGAGGACCCAGTAAACAGCGGGAAAAGGGAGATGACGGCTGGAAGAGGGCTAGTGGAGACGTACTGATATGAGCTTGGAGACACCCGGCGACTCCATGGTTATGCCGTAGAGTGCGTCGGCCATCTCCATGGTCCGTTTGTTATGAGTGACTAAGATGAATTGAGAGTCCTTGGCCAGCTCCTTGATCATCTGATTGAATCGATCGATGTTGGCATCGTCGAGGGGAGCGTCCACCTCGTCGAAGAGGCAGAACGGGGTAGGCTTGACCCGGATCATGGCGAAGATGAGAGCCACAGCCGTAAGGGCCTTCTCACCTCCTGAAAGGAGGGAGATGTTTTGGAGGCGTTTGCCAGGAGGTCGAGCCACAATATCCACTCCGGCCTCCAGGAGATCGGGAGACTCCGTCAGGAGGAGTTGTGCTTCTCCCCCTTCGAAGAGGAGGGGAAAGACCTTCTGAAACTCCCGATTCAGGGCCTGGAAGGCTTCGCGGAACCGCCTGCGTGAGACCCGGTTGATCCTCTGGATGGCCTTCTGTAAGGACCGGATGGACTCCTCCAGGTCTTCCTGTTGCCCGGTGAGGTAGTCGTAGCGCTGTCGGAGCTCCTCATATTGCTCCACGGCCATCAGATTCACCTCTCCGAGCCGTTCTAGGGCGGATCGAAGGCGCTGGAGCTCTTCCCGTTCCTTCTCCACGTCCCCCGCAGATAATGAGCGGGAGCGCTCTTCGATCTCTTGACGGGAAAGCTCAAGACGTCCTGTCAGCTCTGCCTCCAAGTGCTCCATCCGGATCTCTATATCCTGAATCTTAAGGTCGAGCTCACTGATGCCTCGTTCCAACTCACGCACCGCCTTGCGCCGGGAGTGACAGATCTCTTCGAGTCCCCGGAGAGCAGATTGTCCTTCCTCCAAGTCCCTTCGAAGGCCCTCCACCTTCTGTCGCAACCGGTCGTGGTAGACGAGGTTTCTCTGAAGCTCGTCTTGATCACGACGGATTCGGCTCCCCAACTCCTCGCTCCGCCGAATCCCCTGTTGAAGTTGTTCTGTCTTTCTGTGGATCTGTTCCTGTAGAGTCTGAAGATCCTCCTTCCAACGGAGATGCTCTCGCTCCAGTGCATTCAACCGCTCTCTCATGGAGACTAGATCCATCTTGGCCTGAGTTCGTTTCTCTTCAGCGGTCTTCAACTCCTCCTTCAGGCTCAGAACCCCTTTCTGCAGACGTTGCAATCCCTCTTCACCGGCTCGGATCCTCTCCTCCACTTGAGAAAGGCGGCCTGCATCGCGCTCGAGGGCCTCAGCCTCCTCTTGTCGTTCCTCTTGGGCCTCCTTCGTCTCCACCTCCAAGACCTCCAGACGACGAAGGAGGGCTTGGGCTTCTCCCTCCAGACGGCGGCGATCCTGACGGTCCTCGGCGAGTTGGATTTCCGTTCGATGAATCTCCTCTCCGAGTTCCTCAAGATCGCGTTGCCCGACTTCCAGATCGCGGATGATCTCCTCCTCTTTCTCCTCCCACTCTCCGAGCTGACGCGAAAGGGTATCAATCTGGGCGGAGAGATCCCGAATTTCGCGCCTGCGCTTGATGTACTGGGCGGCTGCATGAGATGTGCCGCCGATCTCCACAATGCCCGTGGGATGGATAACGTCCCCCTCCCGCGTGACATAGAGACACTTCCCGTCTGAACGCCACCTTCGGATCCCTTCTTGAAGGTCATTCACCACCACCACGTCCTCAACAAGCGGTCCATGGAGGGCCTCGTAACCCGAAGACCACTGGACGCGAGGACTCTCCTTCGCTGCAGAGCCCTCCTTCCTCGTGCTCGATTTCGCCTCCAAAGGCACAAAACCCACCCTTCCGCATCCCTCTCTCCGCAGCACGGGCAAGACCTCAAGGACCTCTTCCGGCTCTCGGACCACCAAATACTGGAGCCGGTCTCCGAGGCATCCGGCCAAGGCGGCCTCATATTGCTCCGAGATCTCCAAAACCTCAGCCACCACTCGAAGAGGACGCCCCTCCCACAGATCTCCCCGCCGATGGAGTTCCCGAAGAAACTTGACCCCTTCTGTGAAGCCGGCCAATCCATCCTGGAGCTCCTGAAGAGCTGCCCGACGGCTCTCGTGATCCCGAAGGTTCTTGCGAAGCTCACCCTCGACCTCGACTACCTTCTGTCGTTCCTCACGGAGGCGACTCAGACGATCTTCTAGCAGCAGCCGCCTCTCCTTGATCTGTTCCAGCCGATATTGCTCTTCTTGAAGCCTCTGTTCCAGCCGACAAAGCTCTTTCTGAAGCTCCTTTTGTCGGTCCCTTTGCCCCTCCTCTTCCATTCGGTAACGAATGAGGGCCCGATCCAGTTCCTGCATGCGTCTTCNATGATGTTCCAGAGAGTTCCGGAGGGTGGCCCTCTCACTCATCCACTCCACCAGGGCGTCTTTGGCCTCTTGAAGGGCCCTCTCCTGAAGACCGAGCTTTCGCGAGATCTCGGAGACATCTTCCGTGCATTTCCGCACCCGCTCCTCCACCGCACGGGTCTCCATCTCAAGGGAGCTCCTCTCCCTTCGGAGGCGGTCTTCTTGGGTTCGGGCCTCATCGACCCTTTCCTGAAGGTTCCGTATCTCCTCTTCGAGCATATCCCGGAGCTCTTCCAGCCCCTGAAGTTCTTCCTTTCCGGCATGGATCCGGCTCTCCAGTTCCCGGATCCGGCTCTCGACCTGGTAGAGTTCCTCCCGGCCGTCGGATAGGAGTCTCTCTTTTTGGAGGCAGCTCAGTTTCCTCTCTTCCAAGGTGCCTTCCTGGAGTTGAAGCTCATGGACAACACTTTGAAGTCGCCCTTCCAGCCCCTCACGCTCCTCTTCCAGGGAACGAAGCCTTCGGTGAAAGCTCAGCCACTCCCTCAAGAGGAGCCCTCGTTCCACCTCCAGGATCTCGGAGCGCAGCCGCTTGTAACGCCTTGCCTGTTGGGCCTGACGCTCCAGGGATCGGATCTGCTGGGCCACCTCCCTTCGAATATCCTGGAGTCGAATGAGGTTCTGTCGGGTGGCCTCCATCTTCCGTTGGGCGGCCTCTCTTCGGCTCTTGTACTTGCTGATGCCCGCAAGCTCCTCGATCAGGACCCTTCTTTCCTCGGGCTTGGCGTGAACGATCTGGGTCACCTTTCCCTGCTCGACGATGGTGAAGGAACGATTTCCCAGACCCGTGTCCATGAAGAGTTCCCGGACGTCCCTCCTGCGGCAAGGTACACGGTTGATGGAGTACTCGCTCTCGCCGGACCGGAAGAGCCTTCGGCTCACTTCGATCTCAGAACATCCAGCCAGGGATGGAGGGGTATGTCCATTGGTGTTTTCGAAAATCAACTTCACCTCGGCCATCCCCACCGGCTTGTATGCTTCGCTTCCGTTGAAGATGACGTCCTCCATCACGCGGCCCCGAAGGGACTTGGCGCTGTGCTCTCCCATGGCCCAACGGATAGCATCTACCACGTTGCTCTTGCCGCATCCGTTGGGTCCGACCACGGCGGTGATCCCCCGCTCGAAGACGATGCAGGTCTTCTCCATGAAAGATTTAAAACCCGTGATCTCCACTCTCTTCAATCTCATGCCGACGACCCTATGATGAGCGGAGCACCTTCACAGAATAATCCATACGGCGCCCCCATTATAGGAACAAATATGGAGGTTGTAAAGTGTAAAATACCATAAAATGTGGTGTCAAAAAAAGAATCTACAACATATTGGGAATGAACCTCAAGCCATTGAGGAGGCGGGCCATCCGTCAGGTGGGCCCCAAGATGGATCATCCAAGTCAGGCGAGGCCATGCTGGCGGAGCTAGTTGCGAGACTGGTAAGTTTCAGCGGTGATAATCCGAGATGGGAGCCAGCCGGATGCCGCTGTGATAGCAGCAGTTGTGGCTTTCAAAGTCATTGTCGAAGATGCGCTTTCGGCCATCCTGAAAGAGGATCCGCACATAGCTGAATCCGCCCGGGAGCCGAGAAGTACAGACTTCCAGGACCTCTCCGATCCCCCACTGAGGATAACGGCAGTGGATGACCAGGTCTCCGGGACGAAGGTAAAGTCGCCGCTTCGTCATGGCTCCCCTTGTTTCATCTAATAAACAGGACTCGGGCTCACGAAAGGCCGCTAACCGACGGCTGAGCCGTGAAATCTCCCCTCCCTCAAAGGGAAATAGAGGAGAGTGACCGACATTTGGAAGAAAACTTCCCTCCCTTCTTTTCCATTCTATCCTTGGATCCCTTTTCTTGAAAGGAGGAAAACCTGCGTCCCTCCACAAATTGTATTTCAGATAAAGAGCCCCTCGGGCTTCGGACGGGGAGCCCGAGGGGCGTGGGAGCCTGCGGTCTATTCGCTGAGGGCGGCTTGGGCCGCGGCCAGCCGGGCGATGGGCACCCGGTAGGGCGAACAACTCACGTAGTCCATCTCCAGCTTATGGCAGAAGGCGATGGAGGCCGGGTCCCCTCCGTGTTCCCCACAGATGCCCACCTTGAGGTCCTTTCTGGCCCCTTTCCCCTTTCGGACGCCCATGGCCATCAATTCGCCTACTCCTTCCTGATCGAGGGTCTGGAAAGGATCCGCGGCGAGGATTCGCTTTTCCAGATAGACAGGCAGAAAAGATCCTGCATCGTCCCGCGAGAATCCGAAGGTGGTCTGGGTCAGGTCATTGGTCCCGAAGGAGAAGAACTGGGCCTGTGTGGCGATCTGATCCGCCACCACGCAAGCACGAGGGATCTCGATCATGGTGCCGATCAGATAGGGGAAGGAGACTCCTTCGCGCTGTTGAATCTCTCGAGCCACGTCCTCGACAATGCGCTTCTGGTCTTCGAACTCCTTGACGCTGCCCACCAAGGGGATCATGACCTCTGGGAAGACCGATTTGCCTTCTTTAGTGAGCTGAGCCGCAGCCTCAAAGATGGCCCGGGCCTGCATCTCAGAAATCTCCGGGTAGGTGATCCCCAAACGGCAGCCGCGATGGCCCAGCATGGGGTTGGCCTCGTGGAGCTGGTCGATCCTGGCCTGGAGCCTCTCCAGGGGGATTCCCATCTCCTTAGCGAGCTGTTGGACCTGATCCGGACTCAAGTTGACGAACTCATGAAGGGGAGGATCCAGAAGTCGAATAGTCACAGGGAGCCCTTCCATGGCCCGGAGGATCCCCAAGAAGTCCTCCCGCTGGAAAGGCAGCAGCTTCATGATGGCCTTCCGTCTCTCCTCGGGGGTCTCGGCCACGATCATCTCACGCATGGCCATGATGCGCTGAGGATCGAAGAACATGTGTTCCGTGCGGCAAAGGCCGATCCCTTCGGCACCGAAGGAGCGAGCCAAGGCCGCGTCATCGGGCGTATCCGCATTGGTCCGGACCCCGAGTTTCCGGATTTGATCGGCCCACTCCATAAGGTCGTTATACCATGGATTTCCTTGGGGGTCCGCGGGCAGAAGGGCCAGTTGCCCTTGATATACGACCCCTTTGGTCCCATTGAGGGTGATCCAGTCCCCTTCCCTGAGCACAACGTCGCGCACCCGGAGGGTCTTGCCCTGCGAGTCGATCTCCAGCTCACCGCAGCCCACGATGCAGCATTTTCCCCACCCCCGCGCCACCAGCGCCGCGTGGCTCGTCATCCCGCCTTTGGAGGTAAGGATGGCCTCGGCCGCATGCATCCCGTGGACGTCCTCGGGGGAGGTCTCGGCCCTTACCAAGACGACCCTTTCTCCTCGTTTGGCCCAAGCCTCGGCATCATCGGCAGTAAAGACGATGCGGCCCACCGCCCCACCAGGCCCTGCAGGTAGACCTTTGGCCAGAGGAGTGGTGGCCGACTCGGCCTTGGGGTCAAGCATGGGATGCAGAAGCTCGTCCAACTGCTCGGGCTTCACCCTCAGAAGGGCCTCCTCTCGGGAGATCAGTCCCTCCTTGCACATGTCCACGGCCATGCGGACGGCGGCCGTGCCGTTACGCTTTCCCGTTCGGGTCTGGAGCATCCAAAGGGTGCCCTCCTGTATGGTGAACTCGATGTCTTGCATATCCTTGTAGTAGCGTTCCAGTTTCTGGCGGATCTCCTCCAGTTGTGCGTAGACCTCCGGCATCATCTCCTCGAGTGAGGGGAGGGAGGCGGCTTCCCCCACTTTGCCTGCCTTGTTCAGAGGGAGGGGGGTCCGAATCCCGGCCACAACATCCTCCCCTTGGGCGTTGGGGAGCCACTCTCCATAAAAGACGGGCTCCCCTGTGGCGGGATTTCGCGTGAAGGCCACCCCAGTAGCGGAACGCTCTCCCGTGTTGCCGAAGACCATGGCCTGAACGTTAACCGCAGTCCCCCAATCGTCGGGGATCCCCTCGATGCGGCGGTAGGCCACAGCTCGTTTCCCGTTCCACGAGCGAAAAACGGCGCCTATCCCTCCCCAGAGCTGTTCGTAAGGATCATCGGGAAACGGCCTTCCCAGGACTTCCTCCACCTTTCGGAGGAAGATATCTACAAGGGCTTTGAGGTCCTCCGCAGTAAGATCCGTATCCAGGCTCACCCCGCGCTGTTCCTTCATGCGATCCATCTCGCGTTCCAGGACAAGTCGGATCCCCTGGTCCTCCGGAGGTTCGATGCCCTCCGCCTTCTCCATAACCACATCGGCATACATCATGATGAGGCGCCGATAGGCATCGTAGGCGAACCGCTCGTTGTTGGTCCAGGAGATGAGGCCCGGCAATGTCCTGGACGTCAGCCCTATGTTGAGGACGGTCTCCATCATGCCGGGCATGGACATCCTGGCCCCCGACCGAACCGAGACCAGAAGGGGCCTCTCTGCGTCCCCGAATCGGGCGTCCATGATCTGCTCGATCCTCTTCAGGGCTTGATCCACTTGTTCTCTGAGCCCCTCAGGATAGCTGGCTTGGTGTTTGTAGTAATAGGTGCAGACCTCCGTGGTAATGGTAAACCCAGCAGGGACAGGAATCCCCAGATTGGACATCTCAGCCAGCCCCGCTCCTTTTCCTCCGAGCAGGTTCCGCAGGGACTCTCCTCCCTCAGCTGAGCCGCCTCCGAAGGTGTAGACGAATTTCTTCTCCATCGCTTCCTCCCAGGTATGTATCGTTTGGATTGATGGCCCCGCGACCCCCTCCCAGAAGGAAAGGCGCATAACCGATCTTCCAAACCAGGGGGGTCGAAACGAGGACCGTACGGTGAGAGGCGGGGACGTCACGTCTTCTTTTTGGCCTCGATCTCCGTCTCCTTGATGAGTTCTTCCCACTTCGTCCGCATCCTCTTGATCAGCTCCTCATATCCTTTCGACGTGACGATGCGGTGGAACTGGTTTCGATAGTTGTTGACGAGGCTGACCCCCTCGATGATCACATCGTAAATCTTCCAACCATTGGGCTTCTTCATCATTTTGTAATCGATGTGGATCTCCGTGCCCTTGCTGAGGATACGGGTCTTGACCAAAGCCCGATTGCCCCGAATCACATCCTCCAAGCATTCCACTTTCTCGTCCGTATAGTTCTCTAGTTTGCTCACATAGGATTTGTGTAGAAGGTGACTGAAGAGATCCACGAACTCTTTGCGTTCCTGGGAAGTCCGTTTCCGCCAGTGAAGGGCCAAAGACCTGCGGGCCATCTCCTCGAAGTCGAACCGCTCCGTGACAATCTCCCAGAGCTTTTGATCCCGGATCTCAGGCTGTTGCTTCAATTGGGGATCTTTCAAGATCTCCAGGAATCGATCCGTGGAAGATCGGATGAGCTCCAGAGGCTCTCCTCCCCAGGCCCCTTGGACTACCGCCAATAGGAATATCAATACGATGAGTGCCATCCGCATTGGATTCCCGTCCGCCGTTGATTTCATGTCCTTCTCCTTGGATCTCATCCACCGGTCTCCTTTCAAATCTTGCCAAAAACGAAGTTAGCGATCAATTCCTCCAGATTGATGGGGGCTTCGGTCTCGAGGATTTCCTCACCCGGTTTCAAGTAGGTCTCTGATCCCCCTGGGCTCAGTCGGACGTACTTTTCTCCCAGGAGCCCCTTGGTCCGGATGGATACAATAGTATCTTCGGGAATCTTCACATTTTCCTGAAGGGAGAGGATCACTTTTGCCTGGTAATCTTCCAGGTTGATGGACTTCACTCGCCCAACCTGGACTCCGGCGATCTCCACCACGGCTCCGTTCTTGAGCCCTTCCACAGATGAGAACCGGGCGATCAGGTGATAACCTCCCCGCCCCACCACCTCCATACGGGCCAAACGAATGGAGAGGTATCCCAAGGCCAAAATACCCAGGATTAGGAAGGCCCCGGTTATCAACTCCAGATCCCATCCTCGTCTCATCCCCCACCCTCCTCTGAAAGCTTGGTTCTCATACCCTCCACATCGGGGAAGAAGGCCCGAACCACGGGATGATCGCTCTCCATGAAGGACTCCGGCGTGCCGGTGGCCAGGATCCTGCCGTCGTGGAGGAGGGCCACGCGGTGGACGATGGGAAAAATATCAGGGACCTCGTGGGTGACTATAATAGCCGTGAAATTCAGCCGCCGGTGGGTCGAGGCGATCAACTCATGGATGGCCCGTGTGGTGACGGGATCCAAACCCGTGGTCGGCTCGTCGAAAAAGACGATCTGGGGATTGTGGATAATGGCGCGGGCCAAGGCCACACGCTTGCGCATCCCCCCACTGATCTCTGCCGGGTACTTATGCTCGGACCCGATGAGGCCCACTTGTTCCAGTTCATGCATGACCCGCTGCCGGACCTGAGGCTCCGGAAGACGCCACTTCTCTCGAAGGGGAAAGGCCACGTTTTCGAAGACCGTCAGGGAATCAAAGAGGGCCCCACCCTGGAAAAGGACCCCGAACTTCTCCTTAATGGCCTTGCGCTGCGAGGGACCAACGCGATGGATATCCATGCCGTCGATGAGAATCCGCCCCCGATCGGGTCGTAAAAGGCCCATAANGTGGCGAAGGAGTACGGACTTGCCGTACCCGCTCCGTCCAATGAGCGCAAGGACCTCTCCCTCCCTTACGGTGAGGTTCACCCCCCGAAGGACGTGCTGACCGTCAAAAGCGCGGTGGAGGTCTTCCACCTGAATCATCGGTCTGTCTCTGGACCCATCCATGAAAAGGCCGTTCCTCTTAAAATAGAAAGGACCCTAATAGATAATCCCAAAGCAGAATGGCCACCGATGAGAGGACCACCGCTTCAGTGGTGGCGCGACTGACCCCTTCTGCCCCATATCCTGCGTAAAAGCCCTTATAGGTACAGATCCAAACCACGATCCCCCCGAAACAGAGGGACTTGTAGAAGCCATCCAATATGTCCTCTAGGTAGAGGAAGGTGTGGATCTCCCCGAAATATGTCCCCTTGGCTAACCCGAGGAGCTTGACGCCCACCAAGTATCCCCCGAAAATTCCTACTACATCGAAGAACCAGGAGAGCACAGGAAAAATCACCAGCCCTGCAAGAAGATTGGGGACCACCAAATAGTGGATGGGATGAATGGCCATCATATCCAGAGCGTCGATCTGTTCGGAGATCCGCATGACCCCTAGTTCGGCTGTGAGGGCCGATCCTGCCCGGCCAGTGATCATCAGTGCCGAAAGTACTGGTCCCAGTTCCCTGACCAGTGAGAGAGCCACGGCCGGCCCCAATAGGGACTCGGCCCCAAACTTCCTGAGTACATAGAAGATCTGCAGCCCGAGGACCATCCCGGAAAAGGCCCCTGTAAGGAGGATAACAAATAGGGTCCGAACTCCCAAGAATTGGATTCGCTCCAGCACTCTCCTCCACCGGTAGGGGGGCAAGAAGGTCAAGGCCAAGGTTCTGGCCAGAAAAACGCCCATCCGTCCAGCCCCGCGGACGGTGTGGAGGAAGCGAGCCCCGAGCCATCTCAGAAGATGAGGGGCGTAGAGATGAAGTCGTCCTGTGCCGATGGAAAGCCTTTGATCCGGTGCCGTCATCTCAAGGGGAAATCCGCCTCTTTTCAGGAACAAAAGTCTGGGCCATTATACTTCAAAGGGAGACCCAGTCAAGGGAGCGAAGGGGCCTTGAACCGGACGGCTAGACGATCTTCAGCCATGATCCGAGTGGGGACCTCGGGGTGGAGCTATCCGCACTGGAGGGAGGTCTTCTACCCCAAAAGCCTCGGGTCGAACCGATGGCTTTCATATTACGCCCAACGGTTTCCCAGTGTAGAGATCAACGCCACTTTCTATCGACTCCCCTCCGAGGCGACCGTCCGAAACTGGGCATCCCAAGCCCCGGAGGGATTTCTTTTCGCCGTCAAGCTGAGCCGGATCATCACCCACCGAAAAAAACTCAGAGAAGTACAGGAGCCCTTGAACCTCTTCGTTCAACGCGTTCGTATCCTCGCCAACCACATGGGCCCCGTTTTGGTCCAGCTTCCCCCCCGATGGAGGCGAAACGCCCCACGACTCGAAGCGTTCCTCTCCTCCCTGCCTCGGGACCTTATGGTGGCCGTGGAGTTTCGGGATCCCTCTTGGTTTCATCCCGAGATTTACGATCTCCTCCATCGGGTAGGTGCGGCCTTCTGCCGCCACGACATGCGAGATCTCCCCGTTCCGGCCGTCAGTACAGGACCCTTTCGATATATTCGGTTGCACGGCCCTGCGGGCCCATATGCCGGTTCATACAGCCCGGCAGAACTGGAGCGTTGGGCAGGGGAGATCCTCTCGGATCCAGGGGATGAGGGCACCTTCATTTACTTCAACAACGACGTGGGCGGTTACGCCCCCATCAATGCCCTGCAGTTGATGGAGATCCTGGATCGTCTAGGATAGGATCCACCTCACCACATCCAAAAGATCGCGGAATACCCCCAAGAGGAGAGGGTCGACGATCTTATTGAGCAAGCGGTAGGTCTCTTCTCCCTTTCCGGTCCGCACTAGGGCGAAGGATATTCCCGCGGCCCGGGCCGCCTCCCAATCCCGAAAACTGTCTCCCACGAACAGGGTCTCGGACGGGTTCAAGGCGTGCTCCCTTAGGGCCTGAGTGATGAGTCCCGGCCCAGGCTTCCGACAAGAGCATCCCTCATCGGGTCGATGGGGGCATACGTAAATTCCGTCCAGGTTCCCCCCTGCCCTTCGAATCTCCTTCACCATCCTTCCGTGGATGGCGCTAAGCCCCTCAGGAGATAGGAGACCGCGGCCTATGCAAGACTGGTTCGTCACGAGGAAGACCCGTTTTCCCAGGGAATTCAGACGAGCGAGGGCCTCAAGAGAACCGGGGAGAAACCGAAACGCCTCCCATGAGAGAACCGACTCGGGCCGGTCCTCGTTGAGGACCCCGTCGCGGTCGAGTAGAAGGGCCTTCGGGAAGGAGGGAGGCGGCCGTCGCCTCTGCATATGGTCCACCTCTCGGGACGGATCTCCTACTTTCCTAGGAACTCGGGAGCTGTTGGTCATTCAAAAACGAGATCAAGGCCCGGTCCCTTTCCTCATGGGAATGGAAGAGGATGCTGTAGTGGTTCGTTCGAGGGACCTCCACGAGTCGGGCCTGAGGTAAGCTCCGCGACATGTCGAGTGCGACCTCTTGAGGGAGCAGGAGATCGTCATCCGCAAGCATGCCCTCTGTGGCCCTCAGGATCAGTACTGGGCAATGGACCCTGGGGTAGAATTTACTCACATCCAAGGCCTGGAGGTTCCGCACCTCTTCCTCAATATGTAATGGATTGACCCTGGAGCGGACACCGGATTCCACTTCCTCGATCTCGTAACTGAAATATGTGTCCAATTCCGGGACCCATGGCTGGAGGAAAGGCGTCTTCTTCATCACCTCCACATATTCCTCAAAGGAAGGAAAGACCTTCCCCAACCGTTCCAGAGAGGGGCGAATCCCAGCGAAGACCTTGGCCCTCTGTGAGTCCGTGAGTTTCCCCCCTCCATCCATCAAGACCAAGGCCTGGACCCGTTCGGGATAGAGGGCTCCGAAGGCCAAAGCGATGAAGGCCCCAAGAGAATGGCCCATCAGGACCGCACGGGAGATTTTTAAATCGTCCAGCAGCTCTCGAATGTCCTTGGCATGCTGCTCTACACTGTATCCCCCTGGTGGTTTGTCCGAAAGGCCCCGCCCACGGAGGTCCATGGCCATCACGCGGAAATGAGGGATCAGGGCTGAGGCGATCCGATCCCAGCATCGGCAGTTGGCCGTGAGGCCATGGACGCAAAGGATGGGCCCCTTTTCCCCTTCCCATTGGGCGAGCTGAATCTGGACTCCGTCACCCCGAACACGGCGATAGATCGGTTCAGCCATATCCCACCTCCTCCATAGAGTTGTCATGTGCTGCCAGGGGACTCCGAACCACCTTGAGGCCTAAGCCTCAGCACAGGAGCTAGAAGCGCTCCTGAGAGGATCAGCATCCCCGCGACGAACATCCCGGCCGAAAAGGATACGACCTCTCCAAGGAGGCCGATACCCGCGGGAAAAGCCCCAGCCCCCAAAAGGAAGGCGCCTGGGATCGTCAGGGAGACCGTCAAGTTTCTCACCTCGGGAGGGCCGATTCCGGCCAAGGCGGCGAAGGCCGGAGGAAAGAAACAGACCGCCATCATGGGCTGAAGCAGGACGGGCAGCGCGATCCAATGGGCATGGGCCAAGGAAAGCAGAATGGTCATCCCCCCTGTGGCACCAAGGACCAAGCCCAATGTCCGCTTAGGGCCCACCACATCGGTCAGCCAACCGGCCACGAAGGCCATAAAGAGCCCGGAGATTCGAGAAAGCCCCACCAAGGTGTTGGCCCATTGTCGGTCCAATCCCCGTTCCGCCACCAAAAAAAGAGGAAGCATGCTGTAAATACCAAGACTCCCCCCAATTCCCAGGCCGAAAAAGAGGATCATGATCCAAAAGGAGGGCTCGGAGAGGAGGACCCGAATGCTTCGGATGCGAGGGGCCTCTCCGGGGAACTCTCCTCCCCTTCCGAAACGGGCAAAAATCATGCCCGCCAGAATGCCCACTCCACCCAAAATACCCAAAAATCCCCTCCAAGAAGTCACATGGAGGATGAATTCGGTGAGGAAGGGAGCGGCCATAAGCCCCAGATTGGGAGCTAATTCGTGGACCGCGATGGCCTTCCCATAGTCTCTCGGTCGAACAAGCTCGGTGATCGATGCCAGCCCCGAAGGGAGGTAGATTCCCGCCGCTGCGCCCATCACACATAGAGCCACTCTAAGCACCCATAGATCCCGACTCCAGGAAGCTGCAAGCAGAGCGACTCCTATCATCATTGATGAAGCCACGACCGCCCCCCGATGCAGGAAACGCGCCGACACGAAGCCAGACCCCAAAAGTCCGAGAAAGTAGCCCAAGGAGACGATGAAGAAGAGGCCTCCGGCCGCCCCATGGCTCAAACCAAGGTCCTCTTCCATGACGGGCAGCAATGGGGCGAGGACGACCCTGGAGAGAAAGTTCAGGAAAAAGAGGCTCGTGAAAAAGAGAAGCCAAGGGAGTTGGCTTCGGAACCCCTTAAAGGAAGTGGGGGGAGAGAAGGACCGGCTCTTGTGGGTGTCGCGGATCGCTTCCATTACCCTCGGTCTCATGGAGCAGAGGGAGGGATCACAACGGCCTCGCCCGTGAGGACCGTCTCCCCGTCCTGGTTGACGAAGATGGTCTCGAGCCGGAGGCGCTTCCTCCCCTCCATCCGCTCGACCACACGAAGGGTGAGGGTAAGCTCGTCTCCGATAAAGACGGGGCGTCGAAACCGAAGGGTCTGGGACACATAGATGGTCCCGACACCGGGGAACTGGGTCCCAAGGACCCCCGAGAGGATCCCGGCCAGGAGCATTCCGTGGGCCACCCGTCTGCCGAAGAGGGTCCCTCGGGCAAACTCTTCGTCCAGGTGGAGGGGGTTGAAATCGCCGGTCGCCTCGGCGAAGCGCTCGATCATCTCCGAAGTGATCCGATGGGTGGTCTGATGACACAGGCCAATATGCATCTCCTGAGATATCATGGGGATCCTCCTCAGACGTCCGGCCAGATGATCATGGTGATGGCGTCCAGGCGCATGATGTCCTCTTGGGAGGCCTTAACCTGGATCTCTCCACGGAGGTACTTCTGTGTGGGGTTTAGATCCCCCCAGAACATGTCGCAAAAGGTTTCGGAGTCGGCTGTGACCACAATGTCGGCCGGGCCGTGCAATCCGGCTCTGACCTCGGTGATCTCGCCTTTGATCACCTCCATGGTAAAGGTGTCCTCGGTGTCGTTGCAGATGAAGTGGATCACCCGAGACCAATCCTTTTGCATTCTTCGAAGGCGCTGATTGCTGTTGCACTGGAGTTTATAGTCCTCCAAGGCCTCGAGGATCTCCTCCTGCGTCGCCATCTTTTTCCTCCTTTTCCACAGTTTCAGACAGGAAGCAGTACCACTCAGTCCTCCTTGCCGATTCCGGGCTCTTTCATCAACTGGGCCATGGCTTCATCCAAGGCCTCCAATACCTGGTCCACCTCCTCCTCTCCGATGACCAAAGGGGGCATCAGGCGCATGACGCTGGGGTCGTTTCCGGAGTATATGGCCAACACTCCCCGCTGAGCCAGCTGATAGCTCATCCGAGGGCCGATGCTCGCATTGGTGAACTGAAGCCCCATCATGAGCCCCTTCTGACGGACCTCCAAAAGGAGTCCCGGATAGCGCCTTTTAAGGACCTCGAAGCCTGCGGCGAACCTCTCCCCCATTGCACGGGCCCGCTCAACCAGGCCTTCCTGCTGTATTACGTCGATTACCGCCAGAGCGACCACACAACCCAAGTCGGATCCGCCGAAGGTGGACAGGTGGATGAAGGGGTGGGCAATAAAAAAATCCAGCAGATCCTCGCGATAGATGGTGGCCGAGATGGGATAAAGGGAACCACCCAGGGACTTGGCCACGGTCAGGATGTCCGGAACCACCCCCCAATGTTCGCATGCGAACATCCGTCCCGTGCGTCCGAAACCCGTCTGAACCTCGTCCAGGATGAGCAGGGCCCCGTTTTCATCGCAGAGGCGGCGTACGGTCTGGAGATAGTCGTCCGGTGGAATCCGGATTCCGGCCTCTCCCTGAATGGGCTCCAGGAGCACCGCGGCCGTCTCTCCGGAAATAGCCTTCTCCAAGGCCTCCACATCGCCGAACGGAACCCTTCGGAAACCGGGCATCAACGGCTCGAATGGTTCTCTATAGGCCTCCCGTCCTATGGCCGAAAGGGCAAATCCCGTATGCCCGTGATATCCCCGCTCAGCGTAAAGAATCTCTTTGCATCCAGTAAAGCCACGGGCCAGTTTGATGGCCGCATCATTGGCCTCCCCCCCGCCGGTTCCGAAGAGGGTACAGGTGAGGTTCCCTGGGGTAATCTCCGCTAGTCGTCTGGCCAGTTGGGCCTTCTGGCGGGAGACCATTAGGAAGATACCCGTGTCAAGCAGATCCAGGGCCTCCTTGAGCGCCTTCACCACCCTGGGGTGTCTGCGTCCCACGTTGAAACAGCCCATACCGGTTGTACAGTCGATATAACGTCGTCCCGTAATATCCCAAACACTGGCTCCTTCCCGCCTGTCCTCGACGATATCTAGGCCTGCGGCCTTCAAGGTCCGGACCTTCATGGGGTCGATATACCTGGCAAAGTCCCGAAGAACCTCCCGTTTGATTCGTCCTCGATCCTCCTCCATGCCTTCTTCTCCTCTGTACGGCAGGACCACTCCTCTGATTTTTCCTCTACCTCGGCGTCCCCTAGCATAGACCTTCCAGCAAAGAAGTGGCAAGGATTTTCTCCTGCCTCGGATGGGGTTAACCCTCTTCGATCCCCGCAGATTCCCTTTGCACCTCGAGGGGATAAGTCTCTCTCCCTTGACAAGGCTCCCCTATGAAGACTAGAAGGGAACATCAAAGCCTTTTGTCAGCCACGGGATCCTTTGTGACCCCAGGGAGGTGAAGATGGGGCTTCTAGAATGGTGGTTCGAACAGAGGGATCCCGGCCTCCTCCGGGGGGAGATCGAGGCCGCCTACCGTGACTATGTGCATCCCTTTGGGCTTCGGATGCTTAAGGCCGCGGGCCTCGATATCATCGAGGATCGGCGTGAAGGACCATATGTGTGGGATCTCTCTGGAGAACGTTTCATCGACTGCGTCACTGGGGCTGGGATCTTCAATGTGGGGAGGCGCAATCCCGAACTGGCAGAGGTCCTGAAGCGGGCCTTAGACCGCTTCGATCTCGGGGGATGGATCAGTCTCGTTCGAGGACGTGCCGAGCTGGCCAGAAAGCTCGCACAGATCACGCCGGGCCGCCTTCAGTATTCGATATTCTGTTGCGGTGGGGGCGAGGCTGTGGAGGTGGGAATCAAACTGGCCAGGGGGCATACTGGGCGCTCCGAGATCGTCTGCATGGAGGGGGGGTACCACGGAGTGACCGGCTTCGCACTTCCTGCCACCGGCAGGGAGGTCTACAGCCAGCCTTTCGGACCTCTTGTTCCGGGCTACGTCCGCGTCCCTTTCAACAACGTGGGGGCCCTGGAACAGGCCGTCAACGAGCGGACGGCCGCCGTATTGTTGGAACCGGTTCAGGGGGAGGGAGGGATCCGACCCGCCTCTAAAGAGTTCCTTCACGCCGCGCGACGCCTTTGCGATGAAGCCGGGGCCCTGCTCATCCTGGACGAGGTCCAGACGGGCTTTTGCCGCACGGGCAAATTCTTCTGCTGCGAGCACTATGGAGTGGTTCCAGATATCCTCATCTTGGCCAAGGGCATGAGCGGGGGGCTCTACCCCATTTCGGCCGCGGTCTTCACTCCGGAGGTGGCCGATTTCCTCGTCACCCACCCTTTTGTCATTGTCAATTCCTTCGGGGGAACGACCCTGGCTTGCATCACCGCCATGGCCGCCATCGAGTACATGGAGCGGGAGGACTTGGCAGGCCACGCAGCCCGGATGGGTGATCTCCTTCTCGCGGGGCTTTCGGATCTTCGCGGGCGTCATCCGGATATGATCAGCGAGGTCCGGGGAAAGGGGCTCATGCTTGGTATCGAATTTCCGGAAGAGAGTATCGGCCCGCGCATGAGCGTGGAGCTGAGAAAGAGGGGGGTCATCGCTATCTACACCTTCAACAATCCCCGAGTGATGCGGCTTATGCCAACATTGGTCATCGACGAGCAGGTAGTGAACCAGGTGTTGGAGGCCTTGGATGGGGCTCTCTATGCCCTTGGACACGGATACTCCAAGCCCTCTGCCCAGGGACATCCTCGCCGCCGACCCAGGAGGAGGCCAAGGAGAAGATCGTGATGCAACTACGGCGTGTCATGCGACTTCGCACGGTCACCTCCACGGGGGCGGGTTTTGCCTTGGCCACCATCACCTACGTCTCCTTCATCGAACTGGCCAGCTATTTGACGGGCAACTCCTCGTGGATCGCTATCCTCACCTCGGGAGTTATCGCGACCCTGGCCTCCCTTTGCTTTTCCGAACTGGTGGGAATGTACNCCACGGCGGCAGGCATTAAGCTATTCATCGAGAGGGCATTCAACGAACGGGTGGCCCTGATCCTCGCGAGCATCTATGTGATTGCCCAGCTGTCGGTGGTGGGGGCCGAGACATTTATCCTGGGGGAGGTCCTGCAGGAAGGATTCCCGGGGATCCCCTCTTTCCTATGGGGCCTCCTCTTTCTCCTGGCCATCGCCTTCCTCAACATACGGGGCATCAAACTGGCCGGTACGACCCAGGACGTGATCGCCTATACCATGTTCGGGAGCCTGATCATCCTGTCCCTTTATGGATTCTGGACCATCGACTTTCGCATCCCCAAACCTCTCTCTGTGGGTTCGGCCGACGGCTTCCTTCAGGCCGTGGGCGTGGGGATCGCGGCCTATATCGGGTTCGAATGGGTAATCAATATGGCCGAGGAGGTCACCGACACCCGCATTCTCCCCAAGGGGATGCTCTTAGCCTTGGGATTATTGTGCATCACCTACGGGCTCTTCAGCATGGCCATGACGAGCACCTTGGGGATGGAGCGACTGGGGTGGGTCCTAGATCCCGATGGCAAGCCCATCCCCCACTTGCTCTTCGCCCGCCACCTGTTGGGTGCGCCGGGGCTCTACCTCATGGTCGCCCTGAGCATTACTGCCTCTCTGACCTCCTTCAATGCCGGAGTGATGACCGCATCCCGGTTTATCTACGCCATGAGCCGGGATCGAGCCCTGCCCAAGGCCCTCAGTCGACTGCACCCCCGATGGGCCACTCCATGGGTCTCCATCCTGACCCTCGGCATCTTCGCCCTGGGCATGGTAATTGCAGTCTTCATTACACGCCAAGTAGTGGCTTTCATTTTCATCATCGCCTCGGTGGAATGCCTCATCTACGTGACCATGGCCCTCTGTGTACTTCGCTTGCGGAGACGAAGCCCCGAGACACCCAGGCCTCTGCGTGTGCCGGGCGGACCCGTCATCCCCCTCCTCGTCATGGCAATCTATGCGTTTCTCGGATTGGGGATCCTCTTCGGGCCGACCAAGCCGCAAGATGCCATGGCTCAGCGCATCTGTCAGATCTTTGTCCTCGGACTGGGCGCCGTGGTCTGTGCCTATGTCCTGTGGTGCGTGCCAAGACTCCGGGCAAAATACGAGGCCATGGCGGCCGCCCGAAGGCCTCGAAGGAGGCGGAAGATGGATAGATCAAATTAAGGGTATGAAAGAGGGGCTGGCCCCGCCATGTAGCGGGGCCTTTTCCGTTTATCCTCTACAGATAGGAAAGATAAGGGGTCGAAAGAGGTACCGTTCGTAGAGCCTCGCGATGGCGAGAGAAGCCTTGGGGTTCATTCCCCGCTCCCTCAACCTGCAGTAGAGATGAAGGGGATTCATTCGATGTTGGACCCTGAGGAAAAACCGGTCCATCGGGCTTAGGCCTCCGGACACCCTTCTTTGAAACCGCTTATCTTATCGGCGCATGGGAAGAAGGGCTTAAGGCCGAAGGCCCTTTGACATCGGGTTCGTTACCACATGGGTTTGATCTGCACCCGCCGGTTCACGGCCCTTCCTTCGGCTGTGGCGTTGGAGGCCACGGGCTGAGAGAAACCATAGCCCTTGACGAACAGGCGGGATGGATGGATTCCTTTCTTGACCAAGTAATCCTTAACGGCTTTGGCCCGATTTTCCGAAAGCTTGAGGTTGTAGGCACGGGTGCCTCGGTTGTCGGTGTGTCCTTGGATCTCTACACGTAGGGTCGGGTTAGCTTTGAGGATCTCCACCACTCGATTCAAGATGGGATAGTAAACAGGTTTGATCTCCCACTTGTCCGTGTCAAACTCCACGTTGCGCAGGACCCAGCAACCCTTAGCGTTGACCTGCGCTCCTTTGGGTGTGTTGGGACATTCATCGAGATAATCATAGACCCCGTCGCCGTCTCTGTCCAAAGGACATCCCTTGGAGTCCACCTTGACTCCTTTAGGGGTTCCGGGACACCGGTCCTTGTAATCGGGAATTCCGTCACCATCCGAATCCGGAGGACAACCCTGGGCATTTACACCGACCCCTTGAGGGGTGGCCGGACATTGGTCGTTGTAGTCGGGGACTCCATCTCCATCGGAGTCAAGAGGACACCCCTTGACATCCACGGCAACCCCTCTGGGTGTGCCGGGGCAACGGTCCTGGGAGTCGGGCACACCGTCTCCATCGGTATCGATCAGAGGAACGGAGGGGCACAGCGCCGAAGCCTTCTCCTGAGCGGCCTTGGCCAACTCTATGGCCTCCTCTGTTCGGCATTCCTTATATGCGGCCTCGGCCTGATTCCTGAGCTTCACGACCTCCTGAAACGCCGCAGGGCATCGTGTGTCCAGTCCGGCCTTCCGGGCCTCCTCGATGGATCGATCCGTAGCGGGGAGCTCTCGGTAAAGGAAGGGATCTATCCCCGCGCAACCGGACAACAGAAGGATCAAGCCGATGAAGAACAACGCTCGTTTCATGACAGACCTCCTTATTCAGGGTGGGATCCATGGGGCCCTTGTTTCCCCCCCGAAGACAGAGCCCCCTTCCTTTCCGCGGGATGCCAGAATGAATGCCGATGGTTCAAAGAGACCACTGAGCCCTTATTTCAGCCCGTATTCCCACTGATTGTCAAGCTATCTTGAGCGATTCGGACCAATTTTTCCTTCAATCCGGTATATCGATGGCGTGTCTTGGCATTGGCGATCCCGATCCTCAAGGCCTTTTTGCTTCCCACGAGAACAACGAGTCTCTTGGCTCGTGTTACCCCCGTGTAGAGAAGATTCCTCTGAAGCAACACGTAATGGGAGATATGGACCGGCATGACTACGGCGGGATACTCGCTTCCCTGAGACTTGTGGACGGAGACGGCATAGGCGAGGACGAGTTCGTCCAGCTCGGAAAAGTCATATTCCAGGATCCTTCCATAAAAGTCCACTCGCATGGTTTGGGTCTCGACGTCGAAATCCGCAACTCTACCCATGTCCCCGTTGAAGACCTCCTTCTCGTAGTTGTTCCGAATTTGCATCACTTTGTCACCTACTCGAAAGCTCCTCCCCGTCCGATGAAGCTCCCGTTGGGAGGGATTGAGCCTCTCTTGGAGGAAGCGGTTGAGGTTGGCTGATCCGAGGACACCCCTGTGCATGGGGGTCAGAACCTGAATGTCTCCCAAAGGGTCCATCCGGAAGCTCGACGGAATCCTTTGGGTCACCAAGTCAAGAATGGTACGGACCCCCTCCTCCGGGTCCTCCCGCTCAATAAAGTAGAAGTCTTGGGGCTGTCCTCCCCGGATAGGCCTGAGGTAGGGATATTCTCCGCGATTGATACGGTGGGCATTGACAATGATGAGGCTGTCGGCGGCTTGGCGGAAGATCTCCTTGAGCTCCACCACGGGAACAACCCCTGAATCTATGATGTCCCGGAGAACGTTTCCGGGACCCACCGAAGGGAGCTGATTTACATCCCCCACGAGGATCAAGAAGGCATGGGGCGGCAGTGCCCGTAAGAGGTGATACATCAGAAGACAATCCATCATGGAGGCCTCATCGATGATGACGAGATCCGCCTCCAGGGGATGGTCCGGACCGCGTCGGAATCCCATGCGGGAGAAGTCCCACTCCAGCATGCGATGAAGGGTCCGGGCCTCCCATCCCGTGGCCTCGGAAAGGCGCTTTGCGGCTCTACCCGTGGGGGCCCCCAACAAGATCCGACGCGTATGTGGGAGGAAGGCCTCCAGGATCACCCTCACGATGGTGGTCTTTCCGGTACCCGGCCCACCGGTGAGGACCATGACCTTTTTGCCAAGGGCCGTCCGCACTGCCTCGCGCTGCTGGACACTGAGGTCAAGACCAAGCCTTTTGGGGATCTCGTCCAGGAGATCGTCCGCGTCCCTTAGTGGAACCGCTGGGGGCCCTTGGAGCAACCCCAGAAGCCTTCGAGCGATCTCCACCTCCGCTGTATGATATCCCGCGAGGTAAACGGGCGTGGCATCTGAGCCCGTCTCGCGGGGCGGGGAGACCTCCTCTTCCACCACAAGGCGCCCCGCGCTTCGGAGTCGTTGAATCCCCTCCTCGACGACCTCACGCCTCACCTCCAGGATCTTCTCACATCGCTGCTGAAGGAGCCCAGCGGGATAGTAGGTATGGCCTTCTTCCGCCAGCTGTTGAAGCACATAGAGGATCCCAGCCTCAGCCCGCATTTCGCTTTGGGGATCCACACCCAGGTTTCGAGCGATACGGTCCGCAGTGAGAAAGCCGATCCCGAAGATGTCCGCGGCAAGGCGATAGGGGTTTTCCCGAACCACGCGGATGGCGTCCCGGCCGTAATGCTTGAAAATCCGGACTGCATAGGCCGGGCTTACTCCGTGTCCTTGAAGAAATATCATGACATCACGAATCTCCTTTTGGGCCTCCCAGGCATCCCGGATCATCCGTATCCGCTTCTCGCCGATTCCCTCCACTTCCTCCAGCCGATGCGGCTCTTGGTCGATAATACGAAGGGTCTCCTTGCCGAAGTGCTCAACCAGACGACGGGCCATGATGGGGCCGATCCCCTTGATCATCCCGGAGCCCAGGTACCTTTCGATGCCCGAGACAGTCGCCGGGATCCGAGTCTGAAAGCACTCCACACGAAACTGTGACCCGAATCGAGGGTGTTCGATCCACTCTCCAACGAGTTCCACTCCCTCCCCAGGGCCCACACCGGGAAGATTCCCCACGACAGTAACAGGAACCAACCGGCCGGGAACCTTGAGGCGGGCCACGGTAAAGCCGGTCTCCTCGTTGACAAATACGATGCGCTCGATCTGGCCTTTCAGAATGGATCGATTCCCCATGAATCCCTCATTCTTTGCCACTTTTTCTCCATCATACACGTGGAAGCCTGAATTCACCAAGTTCTGTCTTAACAAATACGGACAGGAGCTTTGCTCGAGGGGAGGTGGATAAGCCTCGGGGGGAGACCGAATCGAGAGAACATCGGTGGAAAGAACGATGGGAACGGATCTCCTCTGCCAGAATCATTCCGGGCTGAAGGTCTTGGACTTGGCACTCTTGAGCACGAAGCGCAAGTCGACCCCGAGGACTCCTTTTAACGCGGCCAGTGCTAAGGGATCGTAACATCCTTCTCCCTCTGCTCCATGAGAGGGAGAAGGCCTCCTCCTTGGCTCTTGCCGCCGCCCTCCAGAAGGTCGTAGTCCACAACCACCTTCAAAATGCGCGCCCCCAGGGGGATCCGTATTAGCCCATGGAGTCCGTTCGATCCTGCATAGGAAACAAGCTGATATCAGATGATCTCGGCGATCTGCTTAGCGATCATGTCCGAGGCGATCATGGGGTGCATGTCATAGAGTTGACTCTCTTCTCCGATCACAAAGGGCTTGACGATATAGCCCATAAACTCCTGCTGCAAGGGCCGCCACGGCGATTTCCGGAGAGTTCCATCACAGTGAGGATGAGAGTGGCCGTATCTGGGTAAGTCTTCAAGACGAATTTTACGAAGTCCAGGCCCGATTCTCCGGGCATTCGAAGGTCGCTTCGGAAATCGATGCCTGAAATTAATTTTAGCGCCCCTTTGCATGCGGGGAATCGTCCTCCCTCCTCCTGCCTCACGTGATTGACCCTGGGCGGTCCTGTGCGCTATGATTCTCCGCTGATTTTACCTCTTTCGAAGAATCAAACCCGCTCCACGGCGGATTATTGAAGCTGACAAAACCACTCATTTTACCCAGAAGNTTCCCCGGAGGCCTTTGGGTTCTTAGAGATCTTTCACGGGACATCATTGAGTGACTCAATCTCGATAGACCGCGATGCTTACGCATGAGAATTGACCTTGAGGGAGGAGATGGAGAATGGACCGAGATCGACAGACCCCGGTGATTCGCGTGATCCCACCCGGTCCCAACGCAAGCAAATGGGCCCGATTCCACCGCAGACACGCGAGCCATTCCACCTATTTCTATTCTTTTATCTGGGATCGAAGCCGGCCCGCCGCAGGTCCCTTCTGCACGGACGTGGACGGCAATGTGATCCTGGACTTCGTAAGCCATGTGGCCTCTTCCCCCCTCGGCTACAATCATCCCAAACTTGTGGAACTCTCCCGGAAGCTGGCTTCCATCGACCCAGACCGATACGCGGGCACTGATTTTGTGGGTGCCTTCGGTGCGGATCCAGACACATCTCCTGTTCCCACACCGTCTCACCTCCANTACAAGTTGATGGAGATCACCCGACCTTTCGGCTTCGATACGGCCTTTCTCTGTAATTCGGGTGCCGAAGCCGTGGAGAACGCCCTGAAGATCTCCTACCAATACCGAAAAAACTTCGGATACGGATTCTGTTTCAGTGGAGCCTTTCACGGTAGGACTCTGGGCGCCCTCTCCCTCAACCGGAGCAAGCGTGCCCATCGAAACTGGTTTCCCACTATCCCGGGTATTGTTGAGCTCCCTTATTGTCGATGCCAAGGACCTTGCGAATGCGGATGGCTCATCGCGACCATCCGCCGCAAAGGTCGAATGAGCCGAATGGCCCAAATCCTTGACCCGGAAATCGGCATCATCGCCCCTGAAGAGGTAGCCTTCGTCATCATTGAACCGGTGCTCGGCGAGGGCGGCTACGACCTTCCTAAGCCCGAGTTTATCCAGGAGGTTGCCCGTCTTGCCGGGGAACACGGCATCCCTCTCATCTGCGACGAAATCCAGACCGGTCTCGGACGTACAGGCCGCTGGTGGGCATCGGAGCATTTCGGCATCCGTCCCGACCTCATCACCGCGGCCAAGGCACTTCGGGTGGGGGCCGTCCTGGGTCGCAGGGAGATGTTTCCTCAGGAGCCGCTTCGGATCTCCAGCACCTGGGGGGAGGGAAACGCCATCAGCTCCGCCATCGGATACCGAACCATCGAGATCATCCAGGAGGAGAATCTCCTGGAAAACGCCCGCTCTATGGGGGAATACTTCCTTGAGGGCCTTCGTGACCTCCAGAACCGTCATCCGGCCCTCTTCGATGCACGGGGGCTAGGGCTCATGCTGGCCTTCTCCGTGGAGCGTGAGGAGTGGCGAAACGCCCTCTTGGAGAAGGCCTTTCAGAGGGGGCTTCTCCTTGCGGGATGTGGGTTCGAGAGCATCCGGATCCTTCCCCCCTTGGATGTACGAAAAAGGGAGATCGATCTGGCCCTGGAGATCCTGGAAGAAGCGACAAAAGAGGCCATTCCTTGACCATGAGTCGAGGGGGTCTTCTTGAACGACCCATCCCTTCCCTCGCACAGGATCGATTCTCGGTTCGTCTTTCATGAGTCGGGAAGGGCTGAAGTGGAAAGGAACAGTTCCTCCAGATCCTTTTCTCTCTCGGCGATGGACCAGATCGTCTTCGCCATTCTTTGGAATTCCTCTCTGCTTCTGGCGCGAAAAGAGACCCGAACTCCCACCTCTTCGAAGTAGGGGCTTGCCTGAACCGACAGATCGGGGGGAATACGAAGGCGGCTGCGACACTGAAAAAAGGACCGGCGCATGGCGGAAAAGAGAGGATATCGCCGTCTGATGAGCCTCTCCCGAAAGGCCTCGGTCCTCTGCGGACGATCCTGCCGCGGATCGTCCAGGATCTCCTTGAACTCGCTCTCCTCCAGGATGGCTGAGGGGCCCTTTCCCTCTCGGAGGGCGATCTCATAGAGAGTCTCGATACATTCCCGAAGGCGGTTCTCTCCCAAGTGGAGCTTTCGTAAGAGGGGAATCAAGGCAGGTTGGTCCTCCTCGGGCCAGCGAAGAAGCCGAAGTGCATTGGCCAAAGAGCAGCCGGATCGGATCAGTTCCTCGCGAAGAAGGGGAGAGAGCCCTGCAGCCCGGAGATAATCCCTCAAGATCCGTGGGGCAGGAGGCAAATCCATCGCAGGGAGGAGATCCCGTAAAAGGCGCTCCTCATCCATCCCAAAAANATCCCGCGCCTTTTCCACGGCCAAGACCCGCTCGGCCCAGGAAAACCCACGCTGGAAGCGGTTCTCGTGGAGGACCCCAACAAAGAGGTCCGCATCGGAGCCCCCGCTATGGATTATCTGGACAGGCCACGCCTCTATTCCGAGCTCTTTTAATGCCTCCGCCCTCAGAAAGCCGCTGAGGAGCCGCAGACGTCCGTCCACATCCTGAAGGCGAAGTGGAATTAGGATCCCCACCGAGGCAATGGATCCTCGAAGGGGATCCGGGTCTCTGGCCACACTGCATCGAAAAGTCTCATCCCTCAAGTCGATCTCTGAGGCCGATACCATCTCCCACTTCGCTTCCATGAATAGCCTCCTCTCGACTGATTCGGGCCAGCTCCTCGTAGTAGCGAGCCATCCTAATCTTTCCTCTCTTCCTGGCACCCCCCGCGAGGATGCCGCATTTCCGTTGGAGTTCATCGACCACTGCCTGTCTTTGCGGCCCTTTAAGATACGGTTCTTTGAGGAGTTTCCACAGGGTCCGGACTCGGTAGCGGTCCAGCCCCCATGTGCTCTGAGAGAGCTGATCCGGACGCCCGCCCCTCTTGACGATGAGAGGCTCTGGGATAAAGACCACTGGATGCCTGAGGGTGATCCGCAACCAGAGGTCATAGTCCTCGCAGAGCGGGAGTCCCTCGTCAAACCCCCCCAGCGTCTCGAAGAGGTCTCGGTCGATGAGGGCCGATGAAGGACTGATGATGCAGAGGGGAAGGCAGCGTTCAAAGATCCAACCCGAGTATTTCCGATGTTTTTTCTTGGGATTGACCCTTCGGCCCCTCCGGATCCAGATCTCATCCGTATAACAGAGGGGACGGTCCGGATGAGCCCGAAGGGCCTCCATTTGTCGCTCCAATTTTGTGGGAAGCCAAAGATCGTCCGAATCCAGAAAGGCCAACCAACGGCCTTGGGCCACGGACGCCCCTCGGTTCCGTGCCGCACTTACCCCAGAGTGCGGAATGGCCAAATATCGCAGACGGCTTTCATAGGGGGCAAGGGCATCCCTGGTGCCGTCCTCGGATCCATCGTCGACCACAATGAGTTCCCAATCCCGGAAGGTCTGTCCCAGGACCGACTCCACGGCCTGGGTCACCATGGAGGCTCGATTATAAGTGGGGATAATGACGGACACCACAGGCATGGCCCGATACCAATGCTCTTTTGGAATTCAAATGGAGGAGCCGCTTGACAAGGTCCCCTCTTGCCATATCATGAGGATGGGCAGTGATAGATACTCCAAACACCAATGGAGGCTTCCCATGAACTTTCAGACCCTCAACGATGTGTTGACCTTTGCCATTCGAAAAGAAAGCGATGCACGCGAACTTTACCTGATGTTCCGGGATATGGTCAAGGACCCCGGAGCCAGAAGCCTGTTGAACGAGTTGGCGGATCAGGAACTCGGGCACAAGAATCTTCTGGAAAAGGCCTTGCAGGATCAGGCCATCGACCGGATCGGGGGGAAAGAGGTGATCGACCTCCACCTGAGCGATCATATGGTGGCCGAAGAGGTCGGTCCCAACAGCAACGCGCGGGACATCATACTCTTCGCCATGAAGATGGAACAGGCCTCTTACAACCTCTATCTGACCCTGCTTGAGAACTACCGAGGGACGGCCCTCGAGGGAGTCCTCTCTCGTCTCGCACAGGAGGAGCTGAAACACAAAGAGACCCTCGAGAGGGAGTACGACGAACACTTCATGCAGTGGATGTAGCCCCGCGTCGCCTGGGACCTCCGGCATCCGGGACATTACTTTTGGCCGAGTTTCTCCGGCTGGGATAGCAATTTTCCCTTCAACTCCCCCACATCCGTCCCATGTGTCAGGGCCTGGAGGAACTGGCGTTGTCCTCGGACATCCCCAAGGAGGATGCAGCCGATGATCCTGTCCTCCTTGTAGACCAGTTTCCGATAGATACCCTTGTCCGGATCCGACTTTACCTCGGAGAAGTGCACCCCTTCAGTATCGATCTCCCCTGCGGAGACGAGATCGATTCCCACCACCTTGAGGCGATTGCTCATCAGGGTCCCTTGATACCGGGCTCCTCCTCCGGCCAGATTGACCCCCGCGACCCTCCCTTGCTCCTCTGCGGCATTCCAGATGCCGTAATAGACGCCTCTATGTTCCACGGCGTCGCCCGCGGCGTACACGCCGGGAGAGGAGGTCTCCATCTCATCGTTGACTACAATACCCCGCTGAATCTTTAGACCAAGCCCCTCTGCCAGTTCCAGGTGAGGTCGCACCCCCGCGGAGATAAGGATCAGATCCGCTTCGAGAAAACGACCGTCCTCCAGAAGGAGCCCTTGTGCTTTTCCTCGGGAGCCTTGAATCTCTTTGGGCCGAACGCCAAGATAAAACGAAAAGCCCATCCGCTCCATGATTCTCTGGAGAATCTCGGCCCCCGCGGGGTCCATTTGCCGGGGCAAGAGCCGATCGAAGATCTCCACCACCTCAACATCCAACCCTCGAAGGCGCAGGCCGTTTCCCGCTTCTAATCCAAGCAGTCCTCCCCCGATGAGCAGGGCCCTCTTTGCCCGCTCCGCCTCCTGGCCCAATGCAAGGGCATCCTGCATGGTCCTCAGGGTGAAGACCCCGCTCATATCCGCGCCAGGAATTGGAGGGACGAAGGAAAAGCCACCGGTGGCAAGAAGCAACCGATCAGCGTCATAGGACCCTCTTGTGGTCTCTATACTAAAAGGGGGACCTGGAACAATGCAGGTGACCTTTTCCTCCAGGTGGAGACGGATTCGGCGTTGCCGGAACCAGCTTTCATCTTTCAGGATCAACCGCTCCGGCGATACCTTTCCTGCCACGAGTTCCGGCAGGCGGATCTTCGTGTAGAAGGGATAGGGTTCGTCCGTAAAGAGGCGAACCTCCCCTTCCGGATCCATCTCCCGGAGGGCCTCACAGGCACTGGAGCCCGCTACACCCGCGCCGATGACAATNTATCTCATGAATTTCTTTCCTAGATGGATCGAGCTCTCTCGTGCTGCTCAAGCCTTCTCGAATTGATCCTTGGAAGCACCGCAGACCGGGCATGTCCAGTCATCTGGAAGGTCCTCGAATGCGGTGTCGGGAGCGATACCATTCTCAAGGTCCCCTGCCGCCGGGTCATAGATGTAACCGCATATCAGGCATTCGTATTTGTTCATTGTCGACCTCCTTCACTTGTTGAATGAAAGGGCTCTATCTAATTCCCCCTGAACTTGCGTTTGAGGCGGGCAAGGCGGGTTAGGTGCTCTCTCTCCCAATCGATCAGCCGTTCCAAAATGGGTCGGTCCTCGGCCCGGACCCACGGACGCAGCGCTTGAAAAAAGAGGATAGTGTCCTTCTCGAATCGAGCCCCCAGCTCCAGGGCCTCATCTGGAGTCTGGATTCGTTGAGCCGCCTCCTGACCCGATCCATCCTCTCGGAACACATGACTGTTCACTAAGGCTTCCAGATAGAGAGCATAGTCTTCTCGTTCCAAGGACTCGGGAGGCTCTGAGACACGATCCAGCAAAGGATTCAGCTCCTGAATGTGTCGGGCCTCTTCATCTGCTAGGTGGTCGAAGATTTCGCGAATTTCGGGTCGAGGTTTTTTTGCGGCCACTTCCCGATAAAAGGAAAGTCCGTTCTTCTCGATTTGAAGGCCTGCTTGAAGGATTTCTTTTACAAAAAAGGCCCCCATCATCTTCCTCCTTCCTTACAGAGCTATGGACTAAGGACATCCAAGAGATCACTCCTCTTCCGCAACTCTGCATCCCAACTCATAGGCCTCCTCCAGGAGACGAGGCTGTCTCAAGACCGCCCCTTTGGCATCCAAACCTCGCAAAAGCATGGATTCCCCATATTGAAAGTTCAACGCATCGAAAAGGGCCTTTAGGGTCAAAACGACCCCCCTCGAATACCCGGTCTCCCGAAGATGCGGCCACAGAGACCACNTAACCTTTTCTCGCCAAGCCATCCAGGACTCGTCCAAGGGGCTCATGGAGAAGATATTTCCTACTCCAATAGACCTGACAACGATCCACCAAGGCCTTCAACTGGGCCGTAACCCCANAAAAATAGACAGGAGATCCCACCACCATCCGATGAGCGCGCTCTATCAGAGGATAGAGTCCCTGCATGGCATCGTCAAGGACGCATGTGCCCTTCTTGGAGCAACCCTCGCAGCCCGTACATGAGCGGATAGTGTGTTTAGTCACGATCAGCCGCTCCACCAGGGCACCCTTGGATTCAGCCCCCTCGGCGAGTCGGTCCGTGAGGATATCCGTGTTTCCCCCTCGACGCGGGCTTCCGTAGATAAAAAGAACCCGGGGGATGGTCACTTTCTCCGAGAGATCGACCAATTTGTCGGGCATAGGAGAAGCTCCGGTCCTTGAGAGGGACACCGGTTCCCCGCTACTGCCACCACCATGATACTTTGGCAACCACCCTCATTGACAATATCCAATGGCTTCGGGTACAGTGATCATATCATGTCCCCTGAATTACCCCCAGAGGACGTTCAGGAGGTCGAGGGCAGGATGCCATTGGAGTATCCTCTCAGTGACGGAGAACTGGAGGTCGCTCAACCAGAGGTGATCGAGGACCTAGCCTCAGATCAGGCACTGGTCGAATTCGACCCTCTCCAGAGCTATCTTCAGGAGATCCAGAAATACCCCCTCCTCTCCCGGGAGGAGGAGAAAGAGCTTGCCATCCGCTACAAGGAGAAAGGAGACAAAGAGGCCGCGTACAAACTCATTACCTCCAACCTTCGCCTCGTGGTCAAGATCGCGCTGGAGTTCCAAAAGAGCTGGACCCTGAATCTCCTGGACCTGATCCAGGAAGGAAACCTCGGCCTTATGCAGGCAGTTCAGAAGTTCGACCCCTATCGCGGGGTCAAGCTCTCTTCCTACGCCTCCTACTGGATCAAGGCCTACATCCTCAAATATATCCTTGACAACTGGAGGCTGATCAAGATCGGCACCACTCAGGCCCAGCGGAAGCTCTTTTTCAATCTGAAAAAGGAGAAGGAGAGGCTCGGGCG
>Ga0180899_1010_pt1 | contig 75376 bp, 64 predicted proteins | sample Deesub1362A_J573_FD_124278 | JGI IMG/M metagenome (GOLD analysis project Ga0180899, IMG submission 124278) | Desulfarculaceae bacterium JdFR-97 | reverse complement strand
TATAATACATGGCGCTACCTCCTTGGTTTTGGGTCTGGTTCCCCTGACTCCCTTTATACCACGGAGCCAAACGGAGGTAGCTTTTTCATATGATCAGACGAGATGGCCTCCCCTACCCAACCAAGACTAGATAGACGAGATAGACGAAATCAACGAAAAGATTAAATCCCATTCCTCTCATTTGGTGTGCTCCATTGCGGGACCCCTGCAGCCCGTCAATCCGGTTCATACTGCTCGTACGCCATCTNGAAGCAGTCCCTCAGTTGCTAATCCTCATAAGATCTGATAGGCTGGTGNTCCGACAGAANGAACAGGCTTAAAGCATCCCCTTCCGGGATTTCATTTCATGCTGGACCGTTCATACCCCCACATTCTGCTCATCTTCCCTCCTGTGTGGGTGCCCATGGTGCCTCACCTCGCCCTTCCGTCTTTGAGCGCCTATCTTCGAACCCACGGATTTCATGTCTCCACGTGGGACGCNAATGTGGAATTCTTCACTCGACACCTCCTGACACCCCAGACTCTGGAGGAATTGGCCAACCGTGCCCGGGAATGGATGCACCGGGAGCCCNCGATCCCCATGTCCCCTTCCTGGAGACGGAGGCTTCAGGAGAACTTCCACTTCTGGGAAGAGAGCATCCCGCAGGCGGTCCATCTGCTCGATGCCTTTCGACGACCGGAGTCCTTTTACGATCCGATCCGCCTCCTCGACGCCCAAACGCGTCTCCATGGCCTATTGGATATGGCGAGTGTGGCCTATTGGCCCGGCCGAATCTCCTTTAACCACTATCGCAGAGGAGATGTGTGGAGCGCCGAGGACCTCCATCGACTCACCCTCGATCCAGACAGGAACGTCTTTCTCCCCTTTTGGAGGAAACTGGCCCTCCCCCTTCTGGAGCGCCTTTCACCTCCCGTAGTAGGGATCTCCATATCGAGCATCCATCAGTTCATCTCGGCCATGACGCTGGCCCGTCTTATCCGAGTCCACTTCCCGGACATCCATGTGGCCGTGGGGGGAAAGCATCTGCTTCGGATTCGGAAAAAGCTCCTGGAACATCCTTTCTACTTCGAGTCCTACATTCACAGCGCCATCCTCCATGAGGGAGAACGCCCTCTTCGGGCCCTCTTGGAGGGCGTCCTGGAGGGCAAGGACACCGACCGGGTCCCCGACCGGATTTTTCGCAAGGGCCGAAGGACCNTGGAGACACCCCGAGGGGAGTCGGNGCCTTTAGATGACCTTCCCCACCCCGACTTCAGCGATGTTCCGTGGGATCTCTACCTCACCCCCCACCGCTATGCACCCGTCAGAGCTGCTGAAGGCTGCTATTGGGGAAAATGCACCTTTTGTGCCCGTTACGGGCCGGAGAAGGCCCTGTTCATGGATCCTGAACGCGTTCGAGAAGGGCTTCACCGGCTCCATAGCCGGTTCGGCGTGAGCCACGTGTCGGTCAACGACGACTGCCTCCCGCCCCGTTATTGGGAGGAACTCTGCAGGATTCTGGCCTCGAGAGGCACCCCCGTCTCTTTGCTGGTCTGGGCCAAGCCTGTTGCGGGATTCACTCGGAGAAGATTGGAGCACATGGCCGAGGCAGGGGTACACCAAATCCGTTGGGGGATTGAATCGGCTCACCCTAGGGTCCTTCGGCTGATGAGGAAAGGCACCACGGTCCCCACCATGGTCCGAGTCCTGAGGGATGCCAAAGAGGTGGGGATCTGGAACCATGGGTGTTTCATCCTCGGCTTTCCCACGGAGACTGAGGAGGAGGCCAAGGTCACGGTACGNTTCATTCAAGAACATCGCTCTATCCTCCATTCCTTCATCCTCTATCCCTTCGTCCTCTACGAGCACTCCGAGGTCTACCGGGACCCGAGCCGGTTCAAGATCCGTGAGATCCATGTGGAGAGCACCCCCTTCTTCGATCGAATCCATTACCGAACGGACCGGGGTATGTCCTCCCATCGGGCCGCGGCCCTGGCCAAGGAGTCCAAAAGGGATCTCCTCACGGCGATCTATCAGCGGCCTTTCTGGCAATTCCTCCGAATTCGCGAGTATCTCCAACTCTACCTGGATCACTACGGTCTGGAGGAGACGTTGCACATCTCTGTGAGAGGGCCTTTCGCCTCCATGAAGTCGGTGGAACCGGCTTCAGTATGAGTCTCCACGGGGAACCCCTTCATGCGGATCGCTATATTGAGCACGCGGACTCGCAGGTATCACCAGAACTCCAGGCTCCTTGAGGCGGCGGAGGCTCTCGGGCATCGTCCTTTCCTCCTCCACCCCAACCAAATCCTCCCTGTGACTCTCGGTGGATCTTCTCCTTCCCTACCCGGCACGCTGAACGCAGAAGTGGTTATCCCCCGCATCGGGGCCACTATCGACGAGGTGGAGCTGGCGGCCGTCTATCATCTGGAGCGACTTGGAACCCCCATCCTCAATGGGTTCCAGCGCCTTTCCTTGGCGAGAGATAAGTACCTCTCTCTGCGACTCCTCAGCGAGCATGGAATCCCGGTGCCCAAAAGCTGTCTCATCGCCCACCCCTCCCAGCTTCCCGAGGCCGTCCGATTCGTGGGCGGATATCCCCTCATCATGAAGACACCCCGGGGCCGCCAGGGGACGGATATTTACCTGGTACAGGAGGATTCTTTCGCTCGATACCTCCTGGCCCGCCCCCCGAGACCGGGACTCGGGCTGCTGGTCCAGGAATTCCTGCAGGAGGTGGAAACGGAGGGGGACGTAAGGGTGATCGTCCTCGGCGGCCGCCCCGCCGCGTGGATGAGAAGGATTCCCCGGAAGGGAGAATTCCGGGCCAACGTGCACCTCCGGGGCCGGGGGGTCCCATGGAATCCCACTCCGGTCTGGCTAGATGTGGCGTGCCAAGCAGTAGAGGTTTTGGGCCTGTCCATGGCTGGCGTGGACTTGGTGTCCCGCCAAGGGGACCCTATGGTCCTAGAGGTCAACACAAACCCCGGTTTCCGGGAGATGGAGAGGGTCACCGGCATCGATGTGGCCCGGCAGATCATTGAATTCGCCGTCCAGTGGACGACTGGGGAGAGACCGAAATGAGGATCGCCTTTCTCATGGATCCCCTGGATCAGATCGACCCCTTGAAGGACAGCACCAGCCACCTCATCTATGAGTGCGCTCAAAGGGAGCACGATATTTACTTCCTGGAGCCTCACGACCTCTACGTCAAGAGCAACCGTATCCGCGCCAGAATGAAGCAGCTGGTCGCCCCGCCCGGACTCTCCAGAGAAAAGACCTGGGAGATCTACATTCAGGACATCCAGCAGGAAAAACGGATCTTCGAGGACATCACCGAATTGGACGCCCTCTTTCTGCGGAAAAATCCCCCGGTGAACTTCCGAACCATCGATTTCCTCCAATTCGTCAGGGACGACGTGTTCATCATCAATGATATCCAGGGGCAGATTCGAGCATCCAGTAAGCTCTATATGCTCAATTTCCCTGGGATCATTCCCGAGACCCATGTCTCCAGGGACCCCATCCGCTTGCGCAAAATCATCGACGAGTTCGGCGGCGATGTCATCATGAAGCCCACCGTTGGCTTCCGTGGGACGGGTGTCATCAAATTGAGCAACAAAGACCCTGAAAACCTCAATTCCCTCTTGAATTTCTACGTGGACAGCACGAAAAAATACGAGGACCGAAATCCGGTCATCGTCCAAGAGTTCCTGGAGGAGGTACGAAACGGCGACGTACGCATCCTCCTCCTCAATGGAGAGATCCTCGCGGCCATGAGGCGAATCCCCTGCAAGGGCGAATTGCGCACCAACCTCTCTGTTGGAGCGGTGGCGGCTCCACATGAGGTGACGGAATCAGACCTTCGGATCTGTCGGACCATTCGGGAGAAATTGATCCACGACGGGCTCTACTTCGTTGCCGTCGACATCATCGGTGATAAACTGATAGAGATCAACTGCATCAGTCCCGGGGGAATTCCCCACGTGAATCAGCTCTATGGGTTACAGGTGGAAAAAGAGGTCATCGATTTCGTGGAGGAGCAAGTCCGGCGCCTCAATCAAAAGGGATCCATGGAAACACATAAGGGAGAGAGAGCTTGATGCACCACTCATCCAGGGGATCTTCGACTTCTTATCGAGCCCGGCTTATGTGGGGACTGTTTGGTGGGCTATGTCTTTTGGGGATTCTTCTGGGGCCGTATCCTGCCCAGGGAGAGCTTCTGAAAGTGGGGCTCCTGGACGAGCCCAAAACCCTGAATCCCTTTGCCGTCAAGGACATCTGGGCAGCCAAGGTCCTTATGTCCTGCTATCAGCGCCTCTATTACCGGGATTATCGCTCCAACAAACTGATCCCCTGGCTTGCTGCAGGAGACCCCGTCTGGGATCCCGAAGATCTCACCGTAACTTTTCGCCTGAGAGAGGCGAGATGGGATGACGGTTCCTCCTTCACTGCAGAGGATGTGATCTTCACTGCAGGGGTCATCATGAAGTTCAGGCTGCCTCGCTATTGGAACAATTGGTCCTTCGTGGAAAAGATCGAAGCCTTGGACCCGCAAACCGTGCGCATCTGGTTGAAGAAGCCCATGGCCATTCTCTGGGAACGCACATTGACCACCTTCGTGGTCGAGAAATCCAAGTGGGAGCCCCTGGTGCAAAGGGCCGAAGAGGCCCTGTACAAGGCATTGGGCGCCAAAGAGGCGAGAGGGAGGGCCCTGCGCGTGGCTCTGGCCAAGCCATTGGAAATCCTCACCTCCTTCCCCAATGAACGGCCAGAGAGCCTGGGGCCCTTCACTTTCCAACAATGGAGAAAAGGATCCTTTATCTTCCTCAAACGTAACGAAAACTTCTTCGCAAAAGATATGACCTTCCATGGAGCCCCGGTGGGACCCTACGTGGATGGAATCCTGTTCAAGGTCTTCGGCAATATGGACACGGCAGTCCTCGCACTGAAGAAAGGATCCATCGACTATCTCTGGTGGGGGATCGAATCCGGGTACCTGGATGACCTCAAGAAAGACCCCAAGATCCAAATCTTTTCCACGTTGAAGAGCGGATATCGATACCTGGCTTTCAACCTCCGAAGGCCTCCCTTGAGTGACCGGGTCTTCCGTCAGGCGGTGGCCTATCTAGTGGACAAGGACTTCCTGGTTCAGCGGATCCTCCATGGGCAAGCGGTCACCCTGGACACGGTGGTTCCTCCCGACAATACCTTCTATTTCAATCCCCACACCCCCACCTACGGGAAAGGGCTCGCTTGGCCTGAGCGCGTGAAACGTGCCCGTGAACTCCTCCTCCGTGCGGGATATCGTTGGGCTGTGGAGCCTCTGGGTGGAAAGATCCCCGGTCAGTTTATGACCAAGGGGGAGGGGCTCACCATGCCCGATGGGCGGCCGGTAAAGAAAATGCACCTGTTGACCCCTCCGGCGGACTACGACGCCCAGCGGGCTCAAGCTGGCAATATGATCCAACAATGGCTGAGGGGCTTCGGGATTCCGATCCAATGGAGGCCCATGTCCTTCGGTGCCATGATCAAGCGGGTAAGAGCTCAGCAGGACTTCGACATGTTCGTCTCCGGTTGGGGGGCCTTGGGGTCTGATCCAGACTACCTCCGCTCCTTCTTCCATTCCAGGTCGGACCGCCCCAAAGGACGAAACAGCGGAGGATACCACAACCCGGAATTCGACAATCTGGCCGACATCCAGGCCGAGACCATGGACCTCCAGGAGAGGAGGAAGATCGTCCTGCGTCTCCAGGAGATCCTGATGGAGGACCTCCCCTATATCCCCCTCTACGTCCCCATCAACCTGGAGGGAGTCCGAAAGGACCGTTTCCGGGGATGGATTCAAATGACCGGAGGTATCGGAAACCTCTGGAGCTTCCTTTGTATCAAGCCGATGAAATAAGAACAAGATCGGAAGGGCTCCTGGGCGGCGTCTGATGGACCACCTCGAACTCGGAGGGTATTCCAGGGGGCGAGGGGGAGACCTCGTCGGCCTGGAAAACCCGGTTGGGGGCGTCGAAAGATTGTGGTATTTTAGGAGAAGATTCCGCATGTGAATTCCTCGGAGGACCATGAACCTTCGTCTATTCGTCCTCGTCCGCTCTGTCCAGATCCTGATCACCTTCTTTATCATTATGACACTGCTTTTCGTCTTATTCCGCCTGGCCCCCGGTGATCCCGTGGCTTTCCTGACCGACCCTCAGATGACGGAGGAGGAAGTAGCACTCCTGAGCCAACAGTTCGGTCTGGATCAGCCTCTCCACCGCCAATATCTCCTCTATGTGTGGAACTTTATCCGCGGCGAATTCGGCATATCCTTTTATTACCACCGGCCTGTCGTGGAGATCCTCAAGGACCGGCTCCCCAAGACAGCCCTCTTGTTCACCACAGCAACCATCCTCTATGCCTTCGCGGGGATCACTTGGGGGAAGATCCTGGCGTGGAAGAGGGGGAGCCTCCTGGACACCTCCGTTTCCCTATTCGGGCTCCTCACCCACACCTTCTTCCTTCCCTGGTTGGCCCTCATCCTCATCTGGATCTTCGCTTATCATTTGGGATGGTTTCCTTTGAACGCCATGATCTCCCCGGAGATCTGGCTTGATCCGGAGAGCGGTTGGCTTCGCAAGGGATTGGATATCCTCCATCATATGGTCCTGCCTTTGGCCGTCCTCTTCCTCACCCACTTCGGTGGTTACACACTCGTGATGCGGAGCACCATGTTGGAGACTCTGCGTGAGGATTACATCCTTACGGCCCGAGCCAAAGGGCTCCCCGAAAAGGTGATCAGAAATCGTCACGCGGCGCCCAACGCAGCCTTGCCTGTGGTCACAAGTCTCGGGCTCAGCTTGGCCTTCTCCATTAACGGAGGAGCGATCACCGAGACCATCTTCTCCTGGCCCGGGTTGGGAAGAGAACTCGTCTTCTCCGTGAGCAACAGCGACTATCCTCTGGCCCAGGCCTCTTTCCTGCTCATCGCGGCCTTCGTGCTGGTCTCCAATCTGATAGTGGATATCATTTACGCCTACCTGGATCCAAGGATCCGATATTGAGGACTCCTCATGTCTTCCAGAGAGGGAAAAAGGACAAACAGCAGCAAACCCCGACATCGGGCCTTTCCCCGTACAGGGATTCGCTGGCTCCGGCACCTCGAGGAGAACTGGCGGATCTATCGCAGCAATCCTATGGGGATGGCCGGACTTGTGCTTCTCGCCCTCTTCGGATTGATGGCCTTGGCGAGCTTTATCCCGCCCCTGATCGATCCCATCTACGACCCCATGAGCGGAGTGGATCCCATCATTGACACCTCCACCGGTCCCTCCTGGCGGCACTGGCTGGGCACGGACTTCATGGGGCGGGACATCTTCTCCCAACTCTTGACCGGGGCCCGGGTCGCCTTCATGATCGGCATCTCCGCTGCCTTCATGGCCGTGGCCATCGGCACCTTGGTGGGAATGACCGCTGGTTACTTCGGCCGCACCGTCGACACACTCCTGATGCGCCTGGCGGACATCATCATGGTGCTGCCAGGGCTTCTCGTCATCCTCATCCTCTCCTCCGTGGTGGGGCGGCTCTCCATTTGGAACCTCGTTATCATCATCGCCCTCTTCAAATGGGCAGGAGTCTCCCGGGTGATCCGAGCCCAGACACTATCGCTCTCCGTTCGACCCTACATCGAGGCCGCCCGGGTGGCCGGGGCTTCTCACGCCCGGATCCTCTTTCGGCATATACTTCCTAATGTGCTCCCCCTCTCGTTCCTTTACATGACCTTTGGGGTCACCTCGGCCATCCTGATCGAGGCGGCCCTCTCCTTCCTGGGGTTCGGGGATCCCTCCACGGTCTCCTGGGGGATGATGCTCCAGTGGGTCTGGAAGACAGGGCATATGTTCAAGGCCCCTTACTGGCTGATCCCCCCGGGCGTGTGCATCTCCCTGATTACCCTCTCCTTCTACCTGGTAGGGAGGGCATTGGACGAAGTGCTCAATCCCCGTCTCCGAAAGGAGGTTCTGGAACAGTGAGCCTTCTCGAGGTCGACTCCCTCACTGTCCATTACCTTACGGCAAAGGGGAAGGTCCATGCCCTGGAGGAGGTAAGCTTCGACCTGAAAAAGGGCGAAGCCTTGGGATTAGTAGGGGAATCCGGGTGTGGCAAGACCACGGTGGCAATGGCCATCATGAAGCTGCTGGCCCCCAACGCCCGAGTCCTTTCTGGGAAGATCCTGTTACGAGGGGAGGACCTTCTCAGGAAAGGCGAAGAGGAGATGAGGAAGGTCCGCTGGAAGGAAGTCTCCATGGTCTTTCAGTCGGCCATGAACGCGCTGAACCCTGTCCATCGGGTAGGGGATCAGATCGTGGAGGCCATCCTGGCACATGATGGGTCCTTTTCCGAGGAGGAGGCCCAAAAGCGGGTATCGGAACTCTTCGCATTGGTAGGCCTCGACCCCAACCGCATGCGGGATTATCCCCATCAATACAGCGGGGGGATGCGTCAGCGGGCCATCATCGCCATGGCTCTGGCCTGCGAGCCCTCTCTGGTCATCGCGGACGAGCCGACCACGGCCCTGGACGTGGTGGTTCAGGATCAGATCTTGGGAGAAATGAAACGGCTTCAGATGGACCTTCATCTCTCTCTCCTTTATATCTCCCATGATATCTCAATCATCGCCCGAGCCTGCGACAGAATGGGGGTGATGTACGCGGGGCAACTGGTGGAGCTCGGCCCCACCCAGAAGGTATTGGAAGCCCCCTTGCATCCCTACACCCGAGGCCTGCTCAACTCCTATCCCAGTCTTAGGGGACCTAAAAAGAGGCTTCGCCCCATCCCCGGTGAGCCTCCCAACCTCTGGGAGCCACCTGAGGGCTGCCGATTCCATCCCCGGTGTCCACGGGCATCGGAGATTTGCCGAAGCAGCTGTCCACCCGTGGTCTCTCTGGAAAACGGCCACTTCGCCCGCTGTCACCGTCCAAGGTCTTGAGGAGGAATGATGGAGCTTCGTGACGACCCAGAGCCCATGGTCGTCTTCCAAGAAGTCAGCAAGGTCTACCCGGGGCGTAAGACCCTCTTCACCAAGGGTGGAGAGGATGTGGTGGCTCTCGATCGGGTCTCTTTCGAGATCCGTGTCGGAGAGATCTTCGCCCTGGTGGGGGAAAGTGGAAGCGGAAAGACCACCTGTGGGAGGCTCCTGGTTCGACTGGAGAAGACCACGGGAGGCCGAATCCTGTTTGAGGGCAGCAGGATCGACCTTCTCCGCCGATCCGAGATGAAAGCCTTTCGGAGACGGGTGCAGATGATCTTTCAGGACCCCTATCAATCTCTTAATCCCCAACTTACGGTCTTCCAGACCGTGGTGGAACCCCTGGTGATCCATGGACACGGCTCCCATCGTCAGAGGGAGGAAAAGGTCCAGAGTGTATTGGAGGAAGTGGGACTCAAACCCGCCTCGGATTTCTTCTTTCGTTATCCCCACCAACTCAGCGGAGGACAGAGGCAACGGGTGGCTGTGGCCAGGGCCATGGTGGTTGAGCCCAGATTCGTTGTAGCCGACGAGCCTGTCTCCATGCTGGACGCCTCGATTCAGGCGCAGATCCTCAATATGCTGTTGGACCTCAAGGAGCGATATTCCCTCACTTTGCTCTTCATCACCCACGATCTGGCCTCGGCCAGGTACGTCTCGGATCGGGTGGCGGTCATCTACCGCGGCAAGATCATGGAATACGGCCCTACGGAAGCGGTCATTCAGAATCCCCTCCATCCCTACACACGCTTGCTGATCCGCGCTGCACCCTCAGCTCGAAACCGAGGAGAGATCCTACCCGTAGCTGCTTGCCCCGTCGACCTCTACCATGCCCCCACTCACACGGGGTGCCGCTTTGCGGCCCGATGCCCCAACTGCACCCCCCAATGCAGGGAGAAGGAGGCGGATCTCTTTCATGTGGAGGCGGGGCACTATGCCGCTTGCTATCTGCATTACGGCTGATCCATGGGACAGATTCCCATCGAGGAACGGTTGGAGCGGCTCCAACACCGACTTCGAGATCTTCCACCCCTTCTAGGGGTGGGCGAGCGAGCCTTTCCCCGTATGGGGCCCGCCCTTATGACCGAGGATTACAGAATCCTCTGCTGTCGGACGACTGCAGAGTTGGAGGATCTGCGCGGATTTGTCCGGATCGACTGTCTGGAGGAGTTTTCACACTCAGCGGATCCACCTTGTAGGAACACTCTTGGACTCCTCTCCCACCCTTTGATGGAGAAAAGAGAGATTGCGCCCAGGGAAGGCGAGTGGCTGGTGACCTATCAGGAGACCCCGGAATTGCATGGACTGGCTCGAAAAAGGGGATGGAGGCTTCTGGCCAATCCTTACACCCTGAGACGTCGGTGGGAGAACAAGGCTTGGTTTAGAAGACGATTGGAAGATGCAGGCCTTCCCGTGCCTCCCACCCTCGTGAGCTCCCGACGGGAACTCCACAGAGGCCTTCTCCTCCATCTTCGAGCACATTGGGGACGGCCGCTGTTCCTTCAAATCCCGGACTTTCCTCGGGGGGGAGGGAGGGCCACTCTTGGAATCATGGAATCCGACCCGGATGAACTTCCATGGGAGGCCTTCTCCAAGGGTATCTTCCGAGGACGGCCTTTTGAGGAAGTGATGATCTCCCCTCGGATCCCAGGTCCATCCGTGAGCCTCGCGGGATGCGTGACCCCCACGGCCGTCCTCCTCTCCCCCCTTCAGAGACAGCTCGTGGACCTGGCCGAGGTCCTCCCCCCGAACCGCTACGGATGCTTCTGCGGTCATCAGTGGGAAGACGGACAGCTTCCCAAAGAGATCCAAAAGGAGGCCAGAAACGTAGTGCAATGGGTGGGGGAGACCCTCCGTAAGGAAGGATATCGTGGGATCTTCGGCATCGATTTCGTCTACGACGAAGAAGGCCAACGCCTTCTCGCTCTGGAATGTAACCCGAGGCTCACTGCAGCGTTCCCCACCCTGACCTATCTCCAGTGGGCCAAGAGGATTCCTCCCCTGGAGGCCTACCATATCTTGTCCTTATTGAACCCGGAGGGAGACGTTCCCATCCAAGGGGCTGAGGGGGATCCGGAAGAGTTGGGCCCTGCGGCCCAGCTTATGCTTTTCGATAGAAAGGGAGGGGGATCTACCATCTCCCAAGGACCGCCCGGTGGCCGCTATAGGTGGTCCTCTTCGGATAGGAGACCGGTCAGGACAGGGCCTGCGCTTCCGTTTCCCGCAGACCCCGATCCCTTTGAGTTCATTCTCCTGGACGGGTCCTTCCGGGAAGGAACCCGAATTCAGGAACTGGAGAGGATCCTCCGGATCGTCTTCCTGCGTCCCATCTTGATGCCGGACAACTCTCTGGATCCGTGGGTCAGAGGAGTGGTCCTTTGGGTCTACAAGAGCCTCGGCCTTTCCGGAACAAATGAAGGAGAGAGGGGCTCATGAAGAAGTCGGCTTCCATCGTCCTCTTCACCGGAGTCCAAAGGCTCGCACGGAGGATCCGTTCGTTGGGCTATAGCTCGGCCTGCCTTGTGGCCCCCGATGAAGACCCTCCAGCCCCCCATGAGATCGACCACTGGATCCCCTTTCGACCCGGAGATCTGGTCGATCTTCACGAGACGGCCCTAAGGTGGAAGCTGCGTCCTCACGTAGTGGGAATCATCAATCGAAGAGAACGACGGACCGTGGAGCACGCCATCCTCAATCGGGCCCTCGGCAAGCCGGGAATCGACCTTCGCCAAGCGCGAATCCTCAGAGACAAGCTCAGGATGAGAAGGGTTCTTCAAGAGGCAGCTCCTCAAATGAATCCACCCTTCCAGGCCGTGGATCTGCGCCGTAGAGAGCCTCCCCATATCCCCTACCCCCTCTTGATCAAACCAAGGAGCTTCTTCAAAAGCCAATTGATCGAACGCTGCGAGGGACCGGAAGACTGGGATCGGATCCGCACCCGACTTCTCCGACGAGTGACTGCTGCGGAGCGCCGCCATGGGGTCCAAATCGGAAGCCATTTCCTGGCTGAGACCTATCTTGAGGGCCACGAGGTCTCCATCGACCTCTTCGTGGACCCCCAAGGACGAATCCTGTGGACGCCCATGGTCGACTTGGTTCCGGCCCGTCTCTGGGGGATCCATGATTTCCACGTAGCCGTGCGACATCTCCCCTCCTTTCGGAATGAGGCCGAAAAGAAAGCCGCCCAAGGGGCCGTCATGGCCCTTGTGCGGGCTTTGGGGATTCAGGCCTCCCCTCTCCATGCGGACCTGGTCCTTGTCCAAGGCCGGCCTTTTCTGTTGGAGATGGCCCCCCGATTGGGAGGGTATCGCTCCGAGATGATGGAGCTCGCCCACGGATGTTCCCTGGACGAGCTGAACCTCTCCCTGGCCGTTGGGAAGGAACTTGCATGGCGTCCAAAGAGGAATCGTGCAGCGGCGGTGGTGGAACTCTTTCCGTCCCGTCCGGGCCAGCTTTCCGCCATCTCCGGCACGGAAGGTCTGGACCGCATCCCTTCTCTCCATCGGATTCGACAGAGGGTCGAAGTGGGACAACACGTGGGATTCGCCCGAGAAGGATTCCGCTGTGTGCTCTTCGCTGTGCTGGCCCACGACGACCCGAACCAAGTGCGACGGGACGTGGAAGTCCTGAGAAATTCGATCCACATCCAGGTCACCCCCGAGGAATGACGTCGTGATGTGGCAGTCTCGGTCGGCATCGGTCTGCGGACTCCTTTCACCCCAGGGTATCCTGGAGGACCGAACCGTGCTGGAGGATGGAATGCGGCGAATGGCAGACTGGCTCATCACGAACGGAAACTTCCGGCTTGAGGGAGACCCACCCCAAAGGATCTATTCCTTCGGGACCCCCCTGTTTCTTTCCCATTCCATGCATGAGTCCATGGTGCGGTGGACCAGGAAGGTCTCGCTTGCGCTGGAGGAACTGGGCAGACACTTCCTTCGACGCCCGGATGCCGCAAAGAGCCTCCAACTCTTCCGGGATCCAGTGGAGGAAGAGTTCTTCCGCCTGGATGTGGACCTGCCTTGGCTCGCCCCTATCTTCAGGCTGGACCTCGCTGTGGAAGCCTCCACCGGCACTTTTAGGCTAATGGAGATCAACTGCGGTTGTCCCGGAGGGGAATTGGATCCGGCCCTGGTAGCCCATGCCTTCCAAGGCTCCTCGCTGCGTCTCTGCCTCGAGAGGATATCATCTTCGGACACGGACCGCCCCAGGATTTGGCGCTTTTACGACCCCCGAAGGGAATCCCTCGAGAGGCTCCTGCGCTGCTACACGGCATTCCGAAAAGCCAATCCCAGTCTCCCGGTGCATCCCACCATCGCGTTGATTACGAGCGAGGCTCAGGCGCATTTCATGCTGCCCGAGTCGAGGGGAATCGCAGAGTATTTCTCCGCAAAGGGTTATCGGGTCCGCATCGGAGGATTGTTGGATCTGGAACCCCATGGTGAGGAGATCCTTTTGCAAGGAGAACCCGTTCATCTCCTCTATCGGAAGTTCTCCACCCACAGCTTTCGGCTTCGAATGGAGGATGGGGACCGATTCGGGGAGAAGACGGTTCGAAGGGTACGGGGCATTTGGAAGGCCGTTCAGGAGGGCCAGGTCTGTGTGATCAATCCCCTTGGATCCACCTTTCTTCAGGACAAGGGCCTACTGGAGTGTCTTCTCAAAAGGCACCCCGACCTGGCGCCGCTGGTCCCCACGACTGTGATCCTTCGAGAAGAACTCCCCCACGAGGATCCAGACTGCTGGAAGGAGATAACACGCGGGGAGGCCTTCATCCTCAAGCGAAGACGCTCCTTCAGCGGACGACATGTGGTCATGGAACCTGATGCGGTGCGCCAACTGGCCCCCAAACTCCTCAAGGAGGAGCCCGGACAATGGGTGGCTCAAGAGCGGATCTCGCTGGCACGCTACCCTTTCGCCGTGATGAGACAGGGTTCGATCCGCATGGGGGTCTTTCCCTTTACAGTGGACCCGTTCGGGTGGAGTTGCTTCGTCCGCGTGGGGATCGGCGACCCATGGGGACCCATCAACGCCCATAGGGGCAGCGCCGAAGGCTTCGCCCTGATCCCCGAAAGGGGGTATCCTACCCCCTTCAAAGGGAAGGACGTATGGATAGACTGGGACGCCCCCTTTCCTTCCCCGGTCTTGGAGGAATCGGAGGGCTTCCCCGCTACGAAGGGGTGCCTTCCAGCATCCTTCCCCAAAGGAGGAAGGAAGTGAGCTCCAGCACTTCGTCCCTCACCTTTCTCAGGGCAAGATCTCCACATGCCCCACTCTTCGGCGTGATCCTCAAAGGACGAAGGGCCACCCCTCACGACCTCCTTCCCCTAAGTCCAGAGCCCATACAAATGCCCCGAGAGGGCTGGAGGGACACCCGGAAGCACGTCGCGATCCCTGTAGGAGCCGGTATGAAGGGGCCGGCGGCATGGAGCGGAGGATGGAGACATCAGGAATTTTTGATCCAGTGGGACGGGGAGATCTATAACCGGAGTGGTCTTCGAAGAGAGCTCAACCTGCCGCAAGAAACCCCCGATCCCCTCCTCGTCCTCAAGGGATGGAAAAAGAAGGGAGCCTCCTTCCTTCATCGGATCAACGGCCCCTTTGCCTTGGCCCTATGGGATCTTCGACAAAAGACTTGCTGCCTGGCCCGGGGAGACCAGGGGTTGAGGGCCCTCTTTATGGCCGTCAATGAGACGGGGGTCGCCTTTGCCCGGACCAAAGCCATCCTCCTTCGTCTCAGGTGGGTCTCCAAAGAACCCTTCTGGGAGCGGATCCCCGAGTATCTGGTCTTCAACCATGTGGCGGGGGGATGGACCTTGTATAGGGATATCCGCGAGTTGCTTCCGGGGGAGATGTTCGTGATCCGCTTCGGCCAGCGGTTCTCCACAAGCCTCCATCGGCCAACGGACTCTCTCTTTCCAGGAAACAGGAAAATGGACGGAGATCACGTTGGAGAGGCCCAAAGGCTTCTGCTCGGATCCACAGCGCGCCTTGTTGCGGCATCCGGGGGAAAAGAAACGCCCGCCCTCTTCCTCTCCGGGGGTGTGGATTCCGCCCTCTTGGCCGCCCTGCTCCAGAGGATACGGCCCCGGGAGGGAATCCCTTGCTATACTGTCACCTGTCCAGGCTACAAACACGATGAAGGTCCTTATGCCCGGGCTGTAGCCTCCTCCCTCGGTTTCCCCCTCAAGACCTCACCCTTACGGGCTGAGTCTTTCTCACAGGGGTGGTCTCGCCTCATCCGGGCCCTACGATATCCCCAGACGAGCACCAATCAGGTCCCATGGTGGATCCTCTGCGAGGAGGCAGCCAAGGGAAGCCACCACACGGTATTCTCGGGAGAGGGAGCGGATGGCCCCTTTAGCGGGGGGCTCTATGAATGGGAACGTCGGGAGATCGCCTCTTCAGGGCCTTTGGAATCCTTTGGGGTAGCCAGACGAGTCATATTCTGCAGGACCCACTGCCTGAACGACCCTCATGTGATCCGCTCCATTGTCCGCATCCCCCTCCGGATCCCTCATCGCTTCGCCCTATGGCGTCGCATCCTGCGCGCCCAGGGCCCTCCGTTGGAGGAAGCAGCGGTCACGTACCACCTTCACACCACAGGCGTTCGGCTCTTGACCCGTGCGGACCAAGCGGCTTTTCATTTCGGAATCCGGCTTGAGCTTCCCTTCCTGGAGGCTCGATGGCGCAGATGGCTCCGCTCCCTTCGGTTCGACCAGCGAAACCCTGAAGGAATCCCCAAAGGGATTCTGAAAGCCCTCTGCGCCGAGCGTTGGGGGAAGGCCCTCGCGCATCGGAAAAAGGTCGGTTTCCCTTTCCCCCTGCGGACATGGATTCGAGACTCCAGAGTCCCCCTCCTCGTTCAATGGCGGAAAATGCTCCTGGAGGAGAGGACCCTCTCCCGAGAGATCTACCGGAGGGAGACCCTCCAAGAGGCCATCCGCCTCCGTCTGGAAGGTCGCCTCCGCCCCATCGACTGGCTCCTGTGGAGCCTCCTTAATCTGGAGCTTTGGCTGAGGAATCTGGGGTATTAACGGCGGGGGTATCGGCGGATGGCGTCGAGGAGGGGGAAGAAGGGCTGGAGTAGGATTGTAGCTTCTTCTGGAGCTGACGGATCCTCTGGCTGAAAACCGTGCAGGCATGAATGGGGATCTTGGGAAACTCCCGCATGAGCTCCTCAAATTCGAATCGTTCCAGGACGAGCACATGAGTGGGCTCTCGGGCAACGACCGTGGCGGATCGGGGCTGAAGGTCGAAAAGGGCCATCTCCCCGAAGTAGTCGTTCTCTCCGATGTCGGCCAAGTGTATGGCCTGGGGCGTATCATAGCTCTTGATCACCGAGACCCGACCTCGCAGGATGAAATAGAGGCGATCTCCCAGATCGCCTTCCCGAATGATGATCTCAAGGGGGGGGAAGCTCTCCTCTTTGACGATGGAGGCCACGGCCGTAAGCTCGCGGACCCCCAGCTCGGCGAAGAGGGGGATCCTCTTGAGGTGAAGGACCTTCTCCATGGTGGGAATCAAAGGTCCCCTCCTATCCGCTTCATGCCCCATAGGGCCTGAGTTCACATCATAGAACCTTGTCAGGAGGTCGTCAAACGAAAACCTGGAGCTGCAAAAACCTCTACACTCTAAAGCCGCTGGCTGCCCTTCGGGATCGATACCTCTACGACGACTGGGAGGAGATCCAACGAAGCGTCGAGCGAGGCAGATGTATCCTCCAAGAGGGCAGCGAAGGGGACGAAGAAGTGGACCTCGCTCTTCGGCGATGGGCCTCGCTTCTCTCTCAAGGGGCCCTTTTCAAGGAAACGGGGCGCATCTCCTGGCGGGTTCCGCCTCACCCGACTCCTTTCCCATCCCGAGATGGGATCCAGGAGCTTCAACGCCTGGGACCTCTTGTGGATCGATTGCTAAAGGCAGCCGAGGAGGCAATCCTGGAGTCGGGAGCCATGCGAAAGCTCCTCGGCTTCCCGGCGTGTCCCGAGGAGGAAGAGCTCCTTCACGCCCAGGCGGGACAGCCCCTGCTCTTTCTGAGGCTTGATCTCGTTCCGGCTTCAGACGGCTCGTACAGGCTCCTGGAAGTCCAGGTGGTCGCCGGAGGATTGGGGATCACGCAAGCCCTGAGGGAGACCTACGGCCCCCATCCGGATCTCCCCGGGGTGGCCCCTCTTTACGAAGAGGCCGTGATTGCGGCTTACAAGAGCCGACAAAAGGGGCGAATCCGACCCGCGGAGGGACGCATTCCCGTGGCCGTATTGGGGAAAAAGGCCTCTCCCTATCGACACGACCACCTTATTCTGGCCCGGTACCTCCAATGGCTGGACATGACCATCGCCCCCTTGGTGGCCCTTGAGCCAAGACCGGACGGGCGCTACGAACTCCCAGGGCTCGGGTTCCCTCCCGTCATCCACCGTCTCTTTCGAAGCCCCATGGTCTTTCGACACAGTCCACGACGGGCCTGCTGGTTAAAGGAACAGGTGACGGCTGGAACTCTCCTTGTGGTAAATCCTTGGAAAGACGTGATGGAGGACAAACGGATACTTGCCCTTGTTCATGAACCGGAAGCCTCGGATCTGATCGGACAACGCCTTCAGAAAGGGGATTTGGAGGCTCTGCGCCGCTGGATTCCCGAGACCCGGCTGGCCACTCAGGAACGGATCGCAGATCTTATAGACCTGCCGCGAAGCCGAAGGCCTTTTTATCTCAAGAAGGGCAGGTCCTTTGAGAGCCGACAGCTTTGCGACGGCCAACAGGTGAGCTTACGACAGTGGAAGGCGGCATGCCTTAGGGCCAAGGCCGAAGGGGATTGGATCCTTCAGGAGGCCGTCCGAGGGGCTCCGCTGGGGTTTCGCTATCTCGACCTCGCGGGTCCCACAATCCGTGAGATGAAGGGATATCTCCGTATCAGCCCCTATTACTTCCGTTCGGCTTATGGAGAGCTTCGTCTGGGCGACATCCTCGTTACGGCCCGTCCGGAGAGAAGCCGGGTGCACGGGGCCACGGATGCGATCCTGGTTGTCCCCGGGTTTCACAAAGGGGGCTGCCCCAAGATGGACTCCACAGCCCTCTCCTCANAACCCCGGCCTGACTATAATAAAAAAGGCAACTTTTGAATGGAGGTGATGAATCATCCACCCTTGGCATCGAATCCTCGGACAACTTCGACCTTACAAAAAGACCATCCTATGGGGTATTCTCTTTTTGGTGGGTACTGACCTTTTGGCCCTGGTCCCGCCATGGGTGGTCAAGGTGGCCATCGACGCCATCCCATCACTTGGCTCAGCCCGTTCCCTCCTTCCCTATTCACTCATCATCCTCCTGGCGGCCTTGGGGCAGGCGTCCTTTCGATATGGATGGCGCAGGGCCCTTTACGGGGTCAGCCGGCATGTGGAGTTCGGTATACGCAACGGCCTGTTCCGCCATCTGCTTCGGCTCTATCGAAGCTTCTTCCAAAGACGTCCTGTTGGAAATCTGGTCTCACGTTGCACCAACGACCTGGTAGCTGTTCAAGAATTCCTGGCCTACTTCGGGCTTCTGGTGGTCGACAGCTCCCTGACCATCGCNACCTGTCTCGTCTTGATGATCCTGATCGATCCCTCCCTCACNCTCTGGGTGATGCTTCCCATGCCCCTGCTATCCCTTTCATTCCTTGCCTTTGGGAGGCTTGTTCGAAACAAGTCCCTGGAGGTCCAACAAGAGTTGGGACGCCTTACAGAGCTCGTGNAGGAGACCGNAAGCGGCATCCGTTTCATCCAGGCGTATACCTTGGAAGAGATCCGGGGAAGACACCTGGAGAAGGCAACCAGAGAATATATCCAGCGAAACCTCCAGCTCGCCGGGATCCGGGGGTCCTTTTACGCTGCACTGACCTTTCTGGCAGGCCTCTCCGCAGTCATTGCACTGTGGGCGTGGGGTATCCGTGTGCTGGAAGGCCGACTCAGCCTCGGTGGTTTCGTGGCCTTCAATGCCTATCTGACCATGATCACATGGCCCATGATGTCTTTGGGATTCATGGTGAACCTCTTCCAACGTGGAAGGGCCTCCATGGACCGGTTGGAGGAGATCTTCGAAGAGAGGCCTCGCATCGAGTCCCCCCCAAGGCCCTCTCCCCTGAAGCCAGCAGCGGGAGACATGGAGTTCCTCAATATATCCTATCGATATCCGGAATCATCGGATTGGGCTCTACGTGGTATCACGCTTCGGATCGCAGCCGGATCCAAAGTGGCCATTACCGGACCTGTGGGGTCCGGAAAGACCACCCTGTTGGAACTCATCCCTCGGATCATTGATCCCACCGAGGGGAAGGTCCTTTTGGGCGGCCGGGATATCCGCGACCTCTCCCTGAGGGAGCTTCGTTCCCAAATCGGTTGGGTGGCTCAAGAACCATTCCTATTCTCTGACACCTTGATCGAAAATATCAGCTTTCGAAACCCTGGCACCTCGAAAAAGGAGGTGGAGCGCCTTGTCCACATGGTCCGCCTGGACAAGGATCTGGACGCCTTCCCCCAGGGACTGGAGACCCCCATAGGGGAGAGGGGAATCGCGGTGTCGGGGGGGCCAGAAGCAGAGGATCGCAATGGCCAGGGCCCTCCTCGGGGACCCTCCTCTATTGATCCTGGATGATCCTTTCTCCCATCTGGACGAAGAGACCGAAGCGGAGATCCTCGAAGAAATCCTCCGAGTCCGTCCGGATGCCACTGTCCTCTTTACCACTCACCGCATCTCCTCCCTGAGGCGAGCCCAACGGATCGTGGTCCTCATGGACGGCCGTGTGGTCCAGGACGGCACCCCCGAGCAACTACGAAATACCCCGGGATACTTCCAACGGCTCTGCCGCCAAGAAGAGCTCGCTTGGCAAGCCGAGGACCTCATCCGTGGAGAGACCAGATGAGTTGGCCGGAGGAAGAATGGAAGGGCTATTACGACGCTCGATTGATGCGCCGTCTGATGGGCTATCTGCGTCCTCACCTGGGCTCTGCCGTATTGACGCTGCTTGTGCTCATGATCGGGACCCTTGTTCAGTTGGCCGGGCCCTATTTGACCAAAGTGGCCATCGACACCTACATCGCCCAAGGAGACCGTCATGGGCTCTTGCGGGTGGCCCTCCTTTATCTATTGATCCTGGCCCTGGGGTTCCTCTTCCAATTCTGCCGGGTCTTCTTTCTGCAGTGGACCGGCCAGAAGGTCATGCTCGACATCCGGGGGCAAATCTTCCGTCATCTCCTGAGAATGTCCACCTCCTTCTTCGACCGGAGGCCCACAGGGCAGATGGTCTCGCGCCTCATTCACGATGTGGAAGTTATCAACGATCTGTTCACCCAGGGAGTCATTGTCATCTTTGGGGATCTGTTCACACTGATTGGGATCGCGGCCGTCCTCTTTTGGATGGACTGGAGGCTGGCCGCTACGGTCCTCTCCCTCGCCCCCCTTGTGGCCCTNGNGACCCTCCTCTATAGGAAGAAGGCCAGAGAGGCATATCGAAANTTGAGAGTCGCCATGGCCAGGCTCAATACCTTCCTGNTGGAGAACCTTTCCGGGATGACCACTGTGCAGGTCTTCGGCCGCGATGAGGAAAACTTTCGCCGTTTCATCGAGCTCAACCGTCGGACACGGGATCAGCATCTCCGTTCCATCCATTACAGCGCCCTTTTCTTCCCCTGTGTGGAGGTCTTGGCTGCCGGAGCCATGGGGATCATCATTTGGTACGGAGGAGGGCGAGTCATTCAGGAAGCCCTTCTCCCTGGCGTCCTGGTGGCTTTCCTCCAGTACTTGCGGCGCTTCTTCCAGCCGGTTCGGGATCTAGCCGAAAAGTATAATATCCTCCAGGCAGCCATGGCTGCGGGAGAGCGCATTTTTCAATTTCTGGACACCCCCCCTGAAATCGCAGATCCTGTGGTCCCTCGCACACCTTCCCTCCGCAGGGGGAGTATACGCTTCGAGGATGTCTGGTTCTCCTATGACGGGGACCAATGGGTCCTCCCCGCGGCGTGGACATGGAGATCCAGGAGGGAGAGATCGTGGCCCTTATGGGCATGACAGGAGCGGGGAAGAGCTCTCTTATCGGCCTTCTGATCCGGCAGTATGAACCTCAAAAGGGGCGGATCCTGGTTGACGGCGTGGATATCCGGCAGTGGGGATTGGCCGATCTCCGAAGACATATCGGGATTATCCCCCAGGAGGTCTTCTTATTCAGAGGGACCGTAATGGATAATTTGCGCCTTTGGAATCCTCGCATCTCCCAAAAAGAGGTGAAGGAAAAGGCCAGACGCCTCCAAATGGACTCCCTCATCAGGTCCCTCCCTCGGGGTTATAATACCCCACTTCAGGAAAAGGGCGAGAACCTCTCTTTGGGTCAACGGCAGCTACTCGCCTTCCTGCGCCTGCTGCTCTATGATCCCCGTGTGCTCGTTCTGGATGAGGCCACCTCCAGCATAGATCCAGCCACCGAATCTTTGATCCAAAGGGCACTCTGGGAGATCGTTCGGGGGAGGACCTCCCTGATCATCGCCCACCGACTCTCCACGGTGCAAAGGGCGGACCGGATCCTGGTCCTCCACAGGGGGACCATTCGGGAGGAGGGGACCCATGAAGAACTCCTCGTTCGAGACGGGATCTACAGCCGACTCTCCCGCTTGCACCGGGACAACCCGGAATTCTCCGGAGGGCCTAGCAGTTCCAACCTCAGCGGAGAAGAGGAGGGCCCCTTCTGAGGCTCAAAAGGAGGCCCCCCGGATTGATCCTTTCTCCATCTGGCTCCCATGTCAAGTCAAGACAAAAGACAGGGTATAAGGAAGCTTTTGGTCAGGGTTAAAACAAGGGGCGCTCATCCCGGACCAGACTCCCGAGGGCAGGATTTCGCCCGGCTTTTGTAGAACCGGATCAAGGCCAGGACGTCCCTGGCCGCAAGACGCCCCACAGGCCCCGTGCTGTAGCAGGCCACCTCCACAGTGTTGTCGGGTCGCAGGAGGAAACCCGCAGCATGGAGAATCCTCCTTTTGGCCTCGTAGAAGGCCCCTGTAAGTCTGGATACCTCCTCTGCATCGAGGCCATAAGCCACAGGATATTCGACCCCGATCTTCTCCACGGTCTCCTGGGCCTTCTCCAAGGGATCCACGGACCCGGCAATGATCTCCACCCCCTCGGCGATGAAGTCCTTGTACAATGCCTGAAAGTCAGCCAACTGCTGACTGCAAAAGGGTCACCAAGCCCCACGATAAAACAGGATCACCCCGTAGCCCTCTCCTTTCCCATGCGGGAGGGAAAGGGTCTTGCCGGTAGCTAGCTTTACAGAGAACTCCGGGAAAGGATCGTTGACATCGAGAAACCTCCCGTTGATTTTGCTCATGGTCCTCTCCTTTGAATCCTGGTCATTTCCCAACATGCAAATACTCATTGACGATCCAATATTCGATCATAAAAGTCAAGTTTACAAGCCACAGGGAAATATGCCTAGGATCCGCTTGCATGTCCCGGAGAAAAGTCCATAGGGATGGGGAAGAGATACTATGGGAGCACTCCCAAAGCTCGATGTCGGTCCCCGCCGGGACACATCGGTCAGAATAAGAGAGCCCCCATCAACGGCATTCCTTTTTCAAAGTTTCTCCAGGAGCTCTTCAAGCAGGGGAACCTGACCCTTGACGATCCTCTCTTTGGCCTGCTCCAAAGGGAACCAGGCAGCCCTGTCGATCTCCGGGAACTCCCTTATTCTCCCTGAACGAGGAGGCCACTCCATGGCGAATGTATTGCTTTGGATGGTATCGGGGTTGCAGTTCCCCTCCACAGCCCAAGCATAAACGAGTTTCCCCCCTGACTGCCGGATGGGCCTCAAAGGGATGAATTCCCCCTCGATCTCTTGCCCTGTCTCCTCGTGGAATTCACGGCGGGCGGCCTCGAGAGGATCCTCTCCTTCCTGGAATTCCCCCTTGGGGATGGACCAGGCCCTCAGATCTTTCTTGGCCCAAAAGGGACCCCCGGGGTGCACCAAGAAGACCTCGACCCTTCCCTCTCTGCGTCGATACAAGAGGATGCCTGCACTTTGTTTTCCCATGGAACAGCAGTTTCCAGGTCAATGATTCAGGTTTCAAACAAGGGGACCAGAAATCCATTTCTAAAAAGCCGGTGGTCGGACCGCACCGCCTGCCAGGTCTTTGGAATCGGCCGAAGCATGCGAGCGCGTTGGGCAAGCGATGGGGCCCGCCACCCGCCAGTCAAAGACCCATCCATTGAAACTATCATTCCCCTTTCATGTTTAGCCTGAATATCAGATACCTAGAATATTGTAAAGACGCTTATCCACTTAGTTCCGACTTCTTGCACAATGATGTCCCTGGAGCGAACATCACTTCAGCAAGCCGCAGAGGGTTTACTGTCTTTCTCTTTTCCTTTGTCGGTCCCTTCTGATTACCCAAACAAGTGTTTGACTCCACCCCACCCCGAGGGTATACTGGTAGACTACAGGTTTTGGCCGATCCCCCGGAGGAGGAAAAATTTTGGCCAACAGGAGATGGATCTCGAGCGGTCTCATCCTGCTGACCCTGCTACTGACCGGAGCTGGCGTGGTCCTCCTCGTTAAGACCGATCAGGAGGGCGGAGCACGGATTCAGGAACCCGTCAGGCGGGTGAAGGTGGAGGTGTTCCGCCTCAGTCNTCGCCCTTATATTCGCTGGGTGGAGGTCTTCGCCACCGTGGTCCCCTCCCGCAAGGGCTCGGTGAGTGCTGAAGTGGCGGGCACCCTCATGCACTTGGGATCCCATACCGAGCCCGGACAGCCCGTCAAGGCCGGCCAGGAACTCGCTCGGTTGGACCAAACGCGCTTTCGGCTCTCCCTGCAGAAGGCCAAGGCTGCGCTCAGAAAGCTCAAGGCCCTTTTGGAGATCGAGCGGAATGAAAACCAGCGAAGGGCCGCACTCTTTCGAATTGCCAAGGAACGTCTGACCTTGGCTGAATCCGATTATCAACGAAACCTGGAGCTCTTCCGTAAAAACCTCATCGCCAAGCAGACCCTGGAGACCGCCCAAAATCTGGTGGAAATCCAGCGTTCCGAATTCGAGCGGGCCCGAAGCGAGCTGAAGAACCGCCAAGCCCGCATCCGCTCCATTCTGGCTGACATAGCATCGGCCAAGGCAGAGATCGCCCGGCTGGAGGAAGACCTGGCCGATACTGTTGTCCGTGCCCCCTTCGATGGCCTCATCGGACAACGTCTCATTGAAATGGGAGACCATGTCTCGCGCGGCCAGACCCTCTTTACGGTGATCGACATCTCTTGGGTGAAAGTGATAGCCCAGATTCCCTCAGAACATATCGCAAACATACCCGTGGGCAGAGAGGTGGAGATCACCACCAGTTCCCTCCCTGAAATCGTTTTCCGAGGCCGAGTCGCCCACCGATATCCCGAAGCGGATCCCAAAAATCGGACGTTTTCCATAGAAATCTTGGTGGAGAACGAAAAAGAGCCGTTCCTCCTTCCTGGAATGTTCGCCCGTGTCCGGATCCCCGTTTTCCAGATGGAGAAGGCCCTCCTGGTGCCCAGGGACGCCCTTCTGGAGGACGACCGTGGAACATATATCTATGTGGTAGACGAAGCACGGGAAGCTGTTGAGCGGAGGTACATTACTGTTGCGTCGTTGGATCCAGAAGAGGCCCTCATCTCCAAAGGGATCTCTCCGGGTGAACTCATCGTGATCCAGGGACAGCGGCTCCTTCATCCTGGAGCCCCGGTCCAGTGGATTTCCTCGGCCCCACACAAAGGCCCGGGGTCGCAGAGTGCGGACTCGGAGTCATGAACGCTTCCTCTCCCCTCGAGACTCTTCGGCGTATCCATAGGGAGAGGGCCATCTGGATCAAGAAGTTATGATCCGACTCTTCGTGCGGAATTCCGTTTTCGTCAACCTCCTGATGGTGGTGGTCCTGGTGGCCGGGATCCTGACCTACTTCTCCATCACCCGCGAGATGTTCCCGGAGTTCTCCCTCGACACCATCGCCATCCGGACCACATACTCGGGTGCCTCTCCGGAAGAAGTCGAAAAGCTCATCACCATGCGCATCGAAGACGAGATCGTCGACATCGACGGGGTCAAAAACATCTACTCAGAATCCCAGGAGGGCCTCTCCCTAATTACGGTTGAGCTTTCGGAATATGCTGATGTGGACCGCGTCATCAACGACATCTCCATTGCCATAGACAACATCGAGGACCTCCCGGAAGATGCCGACGACCCTGTAGTCAGGGAGGTCAAAAACGCCTTTCCCGTCATCACCGTCTCGGTCTATGGGGACGTCCCGGAGCTCACTCTCAAGGAGATCGCGGAAGAGGTACAAGACCGCCTTCGGGAGCTTCCTGGAGTGGCTCAGGTCTACCTCTCAGGAGCGCGGGACCGGGAGATCTGGGTGGAGGTGGACCCCGCTCGCCTGGAACAGTACCACCTGAGCATCCGGGACATTCAGCGTGCACTGGAAGCCCGCAATCTCAACCTCCCAGCTGGGACCCTTAAGACAGACCGAGGAGAGTTTCTCGTCCGCACCGTGGGTGAGATCCAAGACCCCAGGGAATTGGAAAGGGTCATCCTCCGATCCGATCCCCAGGGCAACACGATCACGCTGGCCCAAGTGGCCCATGTCCGGGACCGATTTGAAGATCCCGTCACCTTGGGGCGGTTCAACGGCCACCCCGCCATGAATCTCTCGGTCAGCAAAGAGAAACGCGGAGACGCCATCGCCATCGCCCGGGCCGTGCGCCAATTTATCCGAGACTATTCCGCCATGCTTCCTCCGGGCGTCCGTCTCGATGTCTTCAACGACTTCTCCGTCTACATCCGGAACCGACTCAATACCTTAAAGCAGAACGGTCTGGCGGGCTTCGGCCTTGTGCTCATTATCCTGTGCCTCTTTTTCAATCTCCGCGTGGCGGGGATGACGGCACTGGGGATCCCCGTCTCCTTTGCCGGGGCTCTCCTTCTGATGTCGGCCTTCGGCATCTCCCTCAACATGATCTCCATGTTCAGCCTGATCCTCGTGCTGGGCATCATTGTAGACGACGCCATCGTTGTCTCGGAGAACGCCTACCGGTATATGGAAGAGGGGATGCCCCCCGCCGAGGCAGCCATCCGCGGCACCACCCAGGTGATGGGGCCTGTGGTGGCCACCGTTCTCACCACCATCGCGGCCTTCATCCCCTTGCTTCTGGTGTCGGGGACCATGGGTAAGTTCATGTCCGTGATCCCCAAGGTGGTCACCTTCGCCCTTATGGCTTCGCTCTTCGAGGCATTGGTGATTCTGCCGTCGCATTTGGCCGAGTGGTCTCCCAAGAGGATTCGGCCCGAATTGAGCCGCCCTCGCTCTGAACGATGGCTTCAGGCACTCCGCCGCGCCTATACCCGGCTGCTGCGGTTCTCCCTCCGCTGGAAGTACGTTAGCCTGACCATCAGTCTGGGAATCACGGCCTTGGTGGTCACTTTCGCCATCACGCGGATTCCTTTCACCCTTTTCCATGAGTTCGAATCCACCCAGTTCTTCATCAATGTAGAGACCCCGGTGACCTCCAAACTCGAGGACACCCGGGATGCCATCGCCAGGATAGAGCGGATCGTATCCGAGACCCTCCCGCCGTCGGAGCTGAAGTCCATGGCCTCCAATGTGGGGCTGATCTTTCTGGATATCCACCGGGTTGTCCGCGGGTCCAATGGGGGCCAGATCATCGTGGAGCTCACCGAGGCCCATAAGAGGAAGCGATCCAGCGAGGAGATCATCAACGAGCTCCGTCAACGGACCGAGGGGCTGCCGGGAGTCACCAAGATCCAGTATATGACCCCTCAAGCTGGCCCTGGAGGGCCAGACATCGAGATCCGGGTGGTGGGAGATGAAATTCCGGTGCTGGAAGAGATAGCGGATCGCATCAAGGCCTTCCTCTCCACTTTTCCGGCAGCCAAAGACATCCGCGACGATTTCCTTCCAGGGAAGATGGAGCTTCGGATAGAGGCGAAACCAGAGGCCCGAAGTCTTGGGCTGGATGTGGCCTCCATCGCCCGGCAGGTTCGAAACAGCTTCTTCGGGGCCGAATCCTCCAAGATCCTGAGGGCGGACGAGGACATCCCCATCGTGGTGAAATATCCTCAGGCCTATCGAGACCGTCCGTCCCGAATCGAGGATTTGGTGCTTACCGCTCCCAATGGAGAAAAGGTCTACTTTCGGGAGGTTGCCCGCCTAGTCCAGGTGTCGGGCTATACCAAGATCATCCGTTCCGACCGAAAGCGATCCATCACCGTCCTGGCGGACGTGGACGAACGGAAGGGCAATACCCTCCAGATCGTCAATGAGGTCCGACGCCACTTCGCCGACCTCCCCAAGACCTATCCAGGATATCACCTGGAATTCAAGGGCAAACGACAGGAGTTCGAGGAGTCCATGCAGGACCTGCTGAAGAGCTTTCTCGTGGCGGTGCTTTTGATCTACCTGATCCTCGGGGCCCTCTTCAAGTCCTACATCCAGCCCCTGGTGGTGATGCTGGCCATACCTTTCGCCGCCAACGGGGTGGTCCTGGGCCATGCGATCATGGGTCTCTCCATTGGGATTCTCTCCATAATGGGGATGGTTGCTCTGGCGGGGGTGGTGGTCAACGACTCCCTCATCCTGGTCAGCTTCATCAACGAACTGCGACAGAAGGGTCAACCCCTGATGGAGGCGGTGGTCCAGGCGGGGCGGATCCGCCTGCGGCCCGTCTTATTGACCACCGTGACCACCGTGGCCGGATTGACACCATTGGGATTTTTCGCATCAGGGCAGGCCAAGTTCCTCTCCCCCATGGCCATATCCATCATCTTTGGACTTACGGTCTCCACGGTCCTCACCCTGGTGATCATTCCCTGTTCCTACGGTATCGTCGAGGACATCAGAAGGTTCCTACGCGGCCTGATGGGCTTGCGGAAGGACGCCTTGTTCGCTCAGGAGCCGGAGGCGTCCACCCCGCCGTCCGATGGAGCCGTCCCCGGCGGGCGGTTGGAGTGATGCGCCTTTATCCCGAGGGGCTGCCCATTGACACGAGACCCCTCGGCCATCGGTCCTTTGCCGGACCCCCTCTCCCGGTCACCACTCTCATTTAAGGAGATCAAAATGAAGATCCTTTCATCCGGAGCCAAGGTCCATTCCGTCGTTGAGATCTATAAGGGAAAGGCCTTTCGGCTTCACAAGGAGCGCGTTACGCTCCCCAACGGGGTCCAAGCCTATATGGATGTCATCCGTCACCCGGGAGCGGCGGCCGTAGTTCCCTTCCTGGACCGAGAGACTCTTGTGCTCCTTCGCCAGTATCGCCACGCACTGGGGCGATTCCTCTACGAGATCCCCGCCGGGACCCTCATCCCAGGTGAAGATCCCCTGGAATGCGCTCGCAGGGAGCTTAACGAGGAGACTGGTTACCAGGCCACCCGATGGACCAAGCTGGGCGAGGTGGTGCCTGTGCCTGGATATTCCGACGAACGCATCCATCTGTTTCTTGCAGAGGGACTCGTTGAGGGCCAAGGCCAGCCGGATCCTGATGAGGTGCTCGAGGTAGTGGAACTCTCCCTCAGCGCTGTTCTCGAGATGATGCAAAGAGGGGATCTCGAGGACGGGAAGACCCTCCTGGGCCTTCTTTGGGCCTTGGGCCGCCGGTCCTAGGAAGGTAAGGGAGTTTCTTCGGAAATTAGATAAGACCGAATTCCTCGGCCAAGGCCTCCCATGCCCCGAGGGACCGTTCGATGACCTCCATGGGGACGCTGTAGGCGATGCGGAAATATCCCGGGGTCCCGAATCCCGTCCCCGGAGCCACCAGGATGTGTCTTCGCTGTGCTGCCTGGACAAAGGCTACGTCGTCATCGATGGGCGACCGGGGAAAAAGGTAGAAGGCCCCCTGCGGTTTGACCATGCGGAAGCCCATCCCGGTAAGGGCCCCATAGAGTCGATCCCTTCTTCTCTGATAGGCCTCTACATCCACCGTGACACCCTGGAGGCGGGCCACAGCCAGTTGCATGAGGGCCGGGGCATTGACAAAACCCAATGTCCTGTTGGCGAAGACAAGGGCCTCCATCAGGCGTTCCAGATCTGCACATCGAGGGTTGGCCACAAGGTAGCCTATCCTCTCTCCAGCCAGGGCGAGGTCCTTGGAATGGGAAGTGGCCACAATGGCGTTTTCCACATAATGGAAGATATGGGGATAAGAGACGCCGTCGTAAAGCAGGCGCCTGTAGGGCTCATCCGAGATCACGTAAATATCCCGGCCGTATCGGGCCATTGCGCGTCGCAAAAGCTCGCCCAAGGACTCGATCTGAGAGGGGGGGTAGACCACTCCGGTAGGGTTGTTGGGGGAGTTGAGGATGATGGCCTTGGTCTTGTCGGTGACGGCCCTCTCCAGCGCCTCAAGATCCAGGAGAAAGTCCTCTCCACTTTGGACCACTACCGAACGACCGCCATGATTATCCACATAGAAACGATACTCCACAAAGTAGGGGGCGATGAGGAGGACCTCATCACCAGGATCCAGGAGGGCTTTGAGTGCCACGTTCAGTGCCCCGCCTGCCCCAACGGTCATGACCACATGCCGACCCTCCACGGGAAGGCCCGTCTCCCGGGCCACCTCTTCGGCAACGCTCTGGCGCACCTCGGGGAACCCTGCATTGGGCATGTAGCGGTGCATCCCCGGGATGGGGTTCTCCACCAAAGACCTGAGGGCCTCATGAAAGGCCTCGGGGGGCTCCTCCGGGGGATTTCCCAGGGAGAAGTCGAAAACGTTCTCCTCCCCAAACTCGGCCTTTAGACGGGCCCCCTCCTCGAACATCTTCCGGATCCAGGAGCCTCTCTCCAGATAGGACGCCACTTTCTGCGAGATAGGCAATTTTCTCCTCCCTGGGCTTCTATTTTTGGATCGCTCTTCCAGCAGAAAGCCTTTAGGTGGGCCGGGGCTGGATATTCATGTACGAAGCCCCTTCAATTTGGACCACACGGGTCCACGGATCTTCACGGAAGAGGGAGATGACCAGGTCAGTCTCCACTCGGTTCCGCAATGAGGACAGGCCATCCTTTCGGACCCTGAGGGAGGTTCGAACCTCTCGAAACAGTTCAAGCATCGAACCCGTCCCTTGCGAAGATCCTTGCCGGCCATGACGCCTCCTTTTCACCGGGTATCATCCGGAAAAACGACTCCTCCTAAACGGACACATGAAAATATATTGCCCTCCCACATGACAAACCCCATGGAGGAGCCCAACCTTATCCCAAAGGGCGGCCGTATGTCAATGGCCTCTCGAAAAAAGGCTCGAGACCCCAAAAGGGTTCTTCCGGAAATTGGACACATATTTCCTCCCCCCGGTGGGGAGAGGAGACGCAGGAGGGAGAGGCCCGGATGTATCGAGGATGCACGGTTTTCCAGCAAATCCACGGAATCCGCATATACTCCGTTTCCAGATGAGCCTCCAAAGGTCAGATGATGCGCTGGAGCCACCCAAGTTTGGGTCACCCGCGAAGGAGGAGGTCTCGAAGGGTCTTCTCCATCCCCCGCAGGGGCCACAACCCGGGGACGACCCTCCCCGAAATGGAGGATCTCTGTATCAAGTTGGAGAGGTCTCCCCTTCTGAGAAGGAGGCTCAGCGCCCCGCCCACACGCTCCGTAGGGCCCACCACCTGGACACCAACGAGCTTGCCGGCTTTTAACACCAGCCCCATCCCTCCCCCGTATATAGGTTTGTACAGAAGGGTTCCCCCTTCCCTCTCCAGCTCCGCTGCCGTCTGTCCCACCGAGGCAGCGGCCTCTCCAAAGATCTGGATGGTGGTAATGTTGAGGGACCCGGGGAAGCGTCTCGATCCTCCTCCAGCGTTGGTCCCGGCCACCCTTCCCTGGAGACGGGCATTGTTCCACAACATAAACAGCCCTCGACGTCCCGTAAGGAGATCCCGAGACTCCACACAGTCCCCACAGGCCCAGACATCCTTTCGGGTCGTCATCATCCTGTCGTCCACCAGGATTCCCCCCGACGGGCCAAGCTCCAAACCGCCCCTGCGGGCCAGGGACACCTCGGGTCTCATCCCGATGACGAAGAGCACCCGATCCGCCTTGAGCACTCGTTTTTCCGTCCGGATGCCTTCGACTGCCTCGGCCCCGAAGACCTCCAAAACCCGTTCACCCAGGACAACCTCGATTCCACAGGCCTCCAGTCTCTCCTTGAGGAGGATCGACAAGGGCTCATCGAAAAGGCGGGGCAACAGTCGAGGGAGGAGCTCCACCAAGTGGACCTCCCATCCCGATCGACGGAGGGCCACTGCAGCTTCGATCCCTATGGGGCCTCCTCCCACCACGACAATACGTCCCACTGGGACGCCCCGGAGCCCATCGGCGTCGGCCAAGGTCTTCAGCGTTTGAACACCGGGTCTTTGGGCCCCAGGGAGGGGAGGAATCCAGGGTATGCTTCCGGTGGCCAACACCAGGGCATCGTAATGAAGTTCGCCCCCCTGTAATATGAGGAGCCGCTCGTCCGGAGACCAGTCCACCACAGCCGTATGGGGACGGTAATCGATCCCCTCCTTTTTATAGTCTTCCAGGGCTCGGAGGAAGACCCTGGAGCGCTCGATCTCCCCGGAGATGTAGTCCGCCAGCACGCATGCGCTGTAAAGGGGATGAGGCTCCTCGTTCAGGAGAACCACACGGGCTCCCGGATCCGACCTCCGTGCTCCCCTTGCGGCCTCCCAGCCAGCAATGCCACCTCCCACTACCGCGATGGTGCGCATCCTAGCCTCCGGCCATCATCATGAGGAAGGTGACCCGGTCGTCCTCCTCCAAGAGCGGAAGATCCAAAGCGTCCCGATCGATCCATTCACGTTCGTTCCGAATCACTTGGACAGTGGAATCCACCGACCCCTCGTTATTGATGAGGGCCTTGCGCACTGGGGAGCCGTATCGGGCTGCAAGGACCCGGAGGAGATCCCCCAGTGTGGGGCCAGGGCTCTCCACTTGAATCTCCTTTCGACCCAAGAGCCCTTGAATTTCTGGAAATCCGATGAACTTAACCCGGAGCCTCACCAAGGATCACCCCCTTGCGATGCCCTTGAAGGCCCGGTAAAGCCGCTCAGCGGCCGAGCGTTTCCGTTGATGGGTGATAAGGTCGACATCCAGATACTGGATGGCCTTGGTCTGACAGAATTTCACACAGGTGGGATCCCCCTCGCACAAGTCACAGCGAAGCACCCGCCGGCCTTTTGAATCGAAACCGACTCCACCCATAGGACATGCCGAGATACACGAGCGGCAACCGATACAGACGTCGTAGTCTACTACCACACGGCCCACTTCCTCGTCCCGTTCGATGGCATTGACCGGACAGACCGCCGCACAAAGGGGCTCCTCGCAGTGCTGACAAAACATGGGGATATAGAATCCCTCCATCTCCCACTTGATGACATGGATGCGGGCCCTGGCAGGATCGCTTGCACCCTCCTTCTTCACGGAGCAGACCATCTCGCAAAGTCTGCAGCCGGTGCAACGTTCCTGATCCACTACCATGATCTTAGCCATAAGTGCCTCCTTCCCCTGACAGGGTCAGGTAAATAGCTTTCTCTCACCGAGGGAGCCGGCTTACGGCGTACAGCGCCACCTGCCCTTGGCGCACAAGGCCCGGAGCTGAAGATGTCCCACGACAGCGGGGCATAACAGCCACCTTGTAGCCGTAGGCTCTGGCCTGCGGCTATAACTCAATCTCCATTATCCCGTCGTTGCGGGGGCCATTCGCCGTGCGCCCTGTGTCGTAAACCGTTGACTTGGAGCATGACCTGAAGTTGTGCTCGACATATTCTTTCTTCCAGGTTGCCCCATAGGAGGGGCATTACAGTTAGTTAGAAAATAGCTTTCGTTCACCCGGGCTAGAGGCTCGAGGCTAAAGGCACATCCGCCTAGTCTTGAATGGGTAGGGGAGGCTTTAGCCTCCCGGACCAGAAGGGAGCGACTAAAGTCGCCCCTACCCCCTTCAATTTCGTTCAGGGCACCTCCCGAGCCGGCCGTGGAGTGCTTGCTATTTTCATGACCTCACGGGTGTCACGCCCAGGCGTGACATGGGAAGTTAGTCAGGAATCAGNCTCCAGCAAATGACTCGGCTCGTTGTCTAGGCCAAGCCTGGAAAGTGTCTCAGGCGTAGGTCTCCCCTCCCGGTCCCAGCCGTGGATCTCATAATATTCATCGAGCATGTGCTCGAACCTCCGTGGATCGATGGTGCGGCCTCGGACGGCCTCCAGGCCCAGGGGCGTGGGCTCTCGAAAGTATCGCTCTGGAAGGGTGTCGTCTTTGCGGGAGATTCCTTCCCTTACCAAGAACATACGCTCTATGGTATAGATCCTCTCCCCGATCTCCATTAATTGTTCCTTGCTGAAACGAAGTCCCACTATCTTCTCTATGAGCTCGCTGTATTCCTCCCACTTGGGCATGTTGGGGGAAAGGAAGACGGTCTGGAACTTGCAGATCCCTAACGCGTCCACCAGGGCGTAGAGACATTCCTGCCAGTAGACCATCCAGGCCTTCCCTTCATAGTCCCGGTAGTCGCTGGTCATTCCCTCCCTACCATATATCTCCTCCAGGACCTTCTCGGGGAGATGGTAGAGATCCACGGCCGGACGGCTCCGCAGATGATCCGCCCCTCGCGTGGCTGTGGCAATCCCCAAAGCCAAAGAAGGGGTGGGTCTCTCATCCGAATGGAGGTTGCTCATCCCCTTGATCTGGATATTGTAGTAGGCCGTCTCCGGACCCAATCTCTCAATGGCTCCTCGAGGCCCCTCGGCCAAGATATCGCCCAGGCCCCTTCGATAAGCGATGTCTTCGACCAGCCGGAGGACCGCGTCCATGTTCCCCCATTCCAGGTCTAGATCACCAGCAAACTCCTCGGGGAGGAGCCCCTTCTCCCTCAGCTCCATGGCCCAAGCGATCATACTCCCGGTCTCCAGGGTATCGAGGCCGTGCTTGTTCACCAGATAGTTGCCCTCCAGGGCACGATGCATCCGGTTGCTTCCCACTTCTGTCCCAAAGGCCCCCAAGGTGGTGTACTCGGGCCCTTCTGCATAGGCCCCCTTCCAGGGCCCCTCTTTGAGCACATACTTGTGGCGACAGTGCATGGTGCACCCGAAACAGGCCGTAACACCCGTGGAGTAGTCCTCGATTCCCTCGCACTCGAGCTCCTCGGAGTCGGGCAGTTGATTGGCCTGGAAGTTGCGCGTGCGGACCAAACCCGTCGAATTGGTCACGTCATAGATGAACATGGTTCCCCATCGCCCCATGATCTCAGCGTATTTGGAAGACTGGATGAAGTCGATGAGTTTCTTATGATAGGCCAGGGCACCTTCGGGATCGGCGATTTCGACGGGGAGGGTCCCCCTCACGGCCACAGCCTTGAGGTTCTTGGATCCCATGACGGCCCCCAGCCCTGTCCTTCCACCAGCGTTCTTGGGGCCTGTGCGCACATTGGCGAAGCGGACCAGGTTCTCCCCGGCCGCCCCGATGGTCATAACCTTGACCTCCGGGTCCCCCAGCTCCTCCCGGATGAGGACCTGCGTCTCCACAGCATCCGCGCCCCAGATGAAGCCCGCGTCCCTAACCTGGATCTCTCCGTTATGGATCCAGAGATAGACCGGCCGCTCCGACCGCCCCCGGATGATGAGATGATCGAAGCCCGCAAAGCGTAGCTCGGGTCCGAAGAATCCCCCCATGTTGGAGCTCCCGATGAGCCCTGTCAGAGGGGATTTGGCTCCCACATGGGTGCGGGCAGCCGCCGGAGCCGGGGTCCCCGTCAGGAGCCCCGCGCTAACCAAGAGCACGTTCTCGGGCCCCAAGGGATCGATGCCCGGCCCCACCAGGTTGTAGAGGAGATACATATCGATCCCTCTTCCCCCGAGAAATCGATGTCTGAGCTCCTCGGGGATCTCCTTCGTCTGCACGCTGCCCGAGGTGAGATCCACAAAGGCCGCCTTGCGATGAGGTGCCATGGAGCCCTCCTTTGTTCACTATACTAAATTATATTTGGGATCATTTTAGCACTTTACTTTTGCATGTCAATAGGAATTTCTTGACAAACAAGAGTATGCGGTGCTACCCTTCTCAAAAAGTTCATTAGGATGAACAAATGGGGCGTGCTTATCATCCTCCGGCCGTTCTCAGGGCGGTCCGCATTCTGCAGTGTCTTTCGGAGTCCGCAAGACCGCTCCGATTGACGGACCTCTCCCGGCGTGTCGGTCTCGGCAAAAGCACTGTTCATGGAATCCTCTCCGCCCTGGAGGCAGTGGAATGGGTGGAGCGTACCCCCGAGGGTCGAGGCTATCGGTTGGGGAAAGGTCTTGGGCGATGGATCCGAAGGGCCTTCAGCCCTGTGGGCCTCCCGGAACTGGCTCGGCCCTTTATGGAGAGATTGGCCGCCAGGATTGGGGAGAGCGTCTTCTTGGGGATGCCCCAAGGTGATCGGGTGATAATCCTCTCCTGCACTGAAGGGAGAAATGAATTGCGGGTCTCCTCTCCTTCAGGGACTACTCTGCCTCTTCTGGCCGCTGCCACGGGGAAGGTCTTCCTCTCATCCCTGCCCGGGGAGGAGGCCGAGAAGATCCTTCGAAGTCGCCCCCTTCCCGCTTTTACCGAAAGGTCCATCCGGGATCCGGAGCGGTTCCTCCGGGAGGTGGATGAAGTACGCGTTCGTGGATACGCCACAGATGACGAGGAATACCTACGTGGGGTGCGAGCTGTTGCGGCTCCGGTGAAACTTCACGGGGACCTCGTGGCTATTCTGTGGATCGTAGGTTTCTCTTCCAGCCTCGATGCGGCGGCCATGGAGAGGGCCGGAGAAGAACTGGTGGAGGCCGCCTCCCTCCTCTCACGGCTCCTGGAAACCGGCCCGGGACAAGGTGATTCTTCCCTCTTCCCCGAAGGCCACCCTATCTTCGGGAAGGGCGCATGACACTTGGTCTTCAGAAACCAACAGATCCCCCCGGGTCGATGCGGAGGATCCCCTCCAGTTGGTGGGCCATCTGGAGGGTGGTATGGGGGTCAGCGAAGATGCGGTCCCCGAGAAATCGGCCATGAAGGGGAAAGTCCAGCCAGGTAATGCCCTACAGGGCAGACCAGAATCATGTCCATAGAAGCTCCTATCCACTTGTTCTGCTAGGAAACCGCTGAAGTTTGAAAACAACCGGGTTGGACGCGTCCGGACAGGCATGGGTGCAGGTATCCGGGTCCTCGAGCCAGGGATAAGTGGCCCCGAAGAGGAACCCGTGAACCTTGGGAACCATGCTGACCAGGGCATGCCAGCAAATCTTGCCCTGAATCCCTTCGCCGTCGAAAAGGACCCGATCCCCTACACGGTGTCCGAAGAGGCATCTGCCCCGTTGTTCTATCACTAGGGCCTCTATCCAATAGGGTGGAAGATTGGACATGTATTTTCTACCTCCTTATGGCTCGAAGAATTCACAGAAGGTGCCCGAGATCAAAAGCCTATCCAACGAACTCCTTCTTCCCGTCTCCATGGCCTGGTATGGAGCAGGAGGCGGATCTCCTCGACCACCTCTTGGTCACTTTTATCCACAACCGAGACCCTCAGATCGGCATATCGAGCGTAGAGGGGTCTCCGTTCTTCATAGAGGTCCTGGAGGCCCTGATGCGGACCACGGACGATCCCGCGGGTATCCATAGTCCCTCGAAGCCGCTCTTGCAAAACAGACAAGGGAAGATCCAGCCACAGGATTACCCCACCACGGGCGAGGTGATCCATGGCTTTGTGGGAATAAACCACGCTCCCTCCAGTGGCCAGGATGTGCCCGGACACTTTAAGCCCCAGGATCACGCTCTCCTCCTTCTCCATAAACCCATGAGACCCCTCCTCATTGAGGATCTGCTGAAGGGGCTTTCCGAAGCGGCGTTCGATCAATTGGTCCGTATCCACGAAAGGACGGTCCATTTCCTGGGCCAGACGTTTCCCCACCGTGGTCTTCCCTGAACCAGGCATGCCGATCAATACCACGTTGAACCTTTCGGGAAAGGACATCCCTTAGCGCCTCTCCTCGCTTTCGTTATGCCATGCTCCCAAAACCGTCTTCTCTTTTGACGTTCAGTTCGGGAGGATGTTCCTGGAGCAAACATTCGAGATTTTTCCGGGGTTGCCTCCGCCTTGGCGAATCCCGCCCTTGGGCGGGACCGAAGGGCGGATTTCCGGGCTTTTTTGTGGCCGGGAGGCCGATTCCGGGAATCCGAATCCCGCCGCAGAGGCGGGACAGTCTAGAGCGGGCCGAAAAATCTCGCCAGCGAGAGCAGGAACATCCTCCTGACCAATAATACGGGGCTAAGTGAATAGGCGTTTGGAGAATATTTCCTTCGACGGAGTCCGTCAACCCAACGTCTCTTCTCCCCGGTGAGGAGAGAAAGAAGGTGAGGGCTCCTCGAGTTCACACCCCCTCACCCCACCCTCTCCCCCCAGAGTGTGGAGAGGGGAAATTTAAACCTCTTACTTATGAGAGCACGCCCAACGAACGCAAGAGAGGCTGAGGGTCGATCAGGTGCTTTTTCAACCAGCTTCGGCTCTTGGGAAGGCCCGCGGCCAGACCGATCAGCTCGGAGATATAAAAGACGGGAAGAGGCTCAACACCGTTGCCTCTCAGCTCAAGGTTTACCTGGCAAAGAGGGCAGAAGGTCACCAGACAATTGGCGCCCGCCCTTCGTGCGTGATCTCGAATACGGTCCACCATCCGGTCCACAAAGTCCGCCTTGGTCACTGCCAAGTGGGCACCACAGCACTGGCGAGAATACCCCCAGTGCACTGCCTCGGCCCCGAGGGTTCGAACCACACCTTCGAGGAATTTCTCATAAGGTCCCACATCGAATCCCGTTATCCACTCCGGCCTTGTCAAAAGACAGCCATAATAGAGGGCCCCTTTAAGACCCGTCAAGGGGGTCCGAATTTTGGATTGGAACTCGTCCATCTTCAGATCATTGAGCACCTCCAAGAAAAACCGAAGGCGAACCCCACCTCCATAGCGCCGCCCCAGCACCGACTCCAAGAGGCGGTTTTTCTCCTCGTCCTCCATGAGCTTGCGTTCTGCCTCTTTGAGGCGCACGAAGCAACTGGGACACATCACCATGAGTTCCTGGATCCCCTGCTCTTCAGCAAGCAGGAGGTTCCGCCCCGCCAGCAAAAGGGCGTACCCATGGTTCGTACTGTGGGCCGGGGAGGAACCGCAACAGTTCCAGTCCTCCATGGTTACGACCTCGAGAGAAAACATCTTGGCCATCTCCATGAAGGAGTCCTCCATCTCCTTGGCGCTGGAGGTCAGGGAACAGCCAGGATAGTAACCGATTTTGCGGGGTCGATCCCCTTTAACTCCATTTTTTGCCGCCATGATTTTCCTCCATGATCTTTCGGATCTCGCGGAGATTTCGCACACGGCTCGGCAGGACCTGGAAACGTCCACGCATCAACATCTTCAGCCCGGCCCCCATATCCTGAAAGAGTGCGCCCGTGGCGAGCTTGTATCGAGCCACAAATTCCAGCTCATAGACACGACCCCGCTTGCGCACTTGATTGAGAAACTGGCGATGAAACGCCAAGATCTCCGGCTCCGCCACCTCAACCCCCTTCTCCAGTGCCATCTCCCGGAGGGCGTCCATCATGGCCGGAATGTGGACGCGGTTGGGGCACTGAGCAAGGCAGCTGAAACACCCTAGGCAGATCCAGATAGTTCGGCTCTTCAGTATCTTCTCCTGCATCCCAAACTGCATCATTCGGATGATCTGGTTGGGATTGTAGTCCATGGCTTCCACTACAGGGCATCCCCCCGCACAGCTCAAGCAGTGGAAGCACCCCTCGAATCGTTGACCACTTCTGCGGGAAACCTCCTCCATGAACCTCCGATCGATTTTCATCTATGCACCCCCCTGACCGGTGCACCCTAGGTCCCTCCCATTTACGGACCCCAGCAGGCACCCCCAGAATTATCCCTATTAGTTTAGTAAGTTTTAGAGGAATTCGTCAACCGCAGAACATGGAATTATCACCGGGGCACCGTGCAAAATCAAACACGGCTCAAAGACGGGAAACTCTAAGCTCGAAATCGGGGGGGTTGAGAATATGTTTTTTGACCGAACAGAGGTCGATTACCCTCAGGAGGGCCTTCTCATACTTGGCCGGGAAGGAATCGGGAAGATAGACATCAAGGGTGACCCTTCGGTGACGCTTTTCCTCCTCATCCCATAAGGTGTGCAATCGAATGGAAATCCCTTTGTGCTCGATATTACGGGATCGGCAAAACTCCAGTACATACTTCCCTGCACAAAGCCCCAGGGAAGCGAAAAAGAGGTCCAAAGGCTCCACTCCGGGTCCTTCCGAGCCTTTCTCCGCCAGGCCTCCAACCGAAATGATGCTCCCCTTCACCACCGTATCCACACGATCTCCACCCGGCAGACGGACCTCCATCTCCATGCCAAATCCTCCCATAGACCTTTACGGGCGGTCTTCCAGGGGAAAACAGTCATTCCCATTTCATTAGGGAGAAGGACGCCCTCTCTCCATCTCCCCTCCCTTGCCTTGGCCTGTCTCTCTATCCTCCCCGAGGCTTTGGTACCGTGGAGCCGTCTCCCCATTTGGGGAGGCCAAATGACACCGATCGCAGGAATTGCTCCCACAGCCGGGGGGCTGATCCGACCTCCCGAGAAGGCCGCTGCTCAGAGCAAACAGAGTAGCTAGGACCAGAATGAGCCCCGCTGAGACCAGAATCGTCACAATCACCCTATTACTCCTCTTCCATAGCTCCTTCGCTTCGCCAGCACAACCCCTCCCTGCCAACCATGTCTTCTGTCGCCATCTTCCCCTCCTAGGATGGAGCAAAGCCGGAATTCCGTCAACATCTTACAGGGCCACCAACATAGGTGAGGGATCCTCCAGTTCACCCCCCTCACCCCAACCCTCTCCCCCCAGAGTGTGGAGAGGGGAATTGTTTAAGCGGTCCCTATAACCATAAGCCCCGCGTCTCGCGTCGTACCTCGGTNTATATGAAAAAGAGCCCCATATGTCCAATTTCTGAAAGAATCAGCATAAGTGGGTGTCCAGCCTTACAAAGTCCAGAAATACACGGCTCTTTGGGAACACATCGCTTTGGGTCTTTTGGTTTTGTTCCCTCTCTGTGCTATATAGAATCCACAAACGGGTGACTGAAGGAATCAACAGGACTCCTTCACCTTCGGGGGCTGTTGGGATGTCCGAGGGGTGCACTCGATCCTACGCCATGTTTCCAAAGGCATACATGCTCAGGCTCCTCCCCTGGGTCTTTCTTCTGGGCATCCCTTTCCTGGTCTATGCAGGAAGCCTCGCCAACGGCTTTGTCTGGGATGACCATGGACTTATTGAAGAGGATCCGTGGGTCCATCAGCTCCGCCATATCCCCTTTCTCTTTTCCCCGGACTATTGGACCCACTACTTCCCAGGGATCAAGGGCCAATATCGGCCCCTCCGGGCCATTACCTTCGCCCTCCAGTGGGCGATCTGGGGCCAGGACCCCGTGGCTTTCCACGCGTTCAACCTCCTTTTGCACCTGGCCAATGTGTGTTTGGTCTATGGACTCCTCGTTCGATTGAGCCGTCGCCGGGATGTGGCCTGGTTGGGCGCTCTTCTCTGGGCCCTTCATCCGGCCCTNACGGAGGCCGTGGGATGGGTCAAGAACCGATCCGAACTACTCTCTCTTTTCTTCGGCCTTTTGGCTTTCCTTTCCTATCTNAGGTGGAGGGAGGCCCTAAGCCGGCGGAGTGCCTCCCTGAACGCCGTCTCCGCCGTGGGAGGCTATCTTCTGGCCCTCCTTTCCAAGGAGATCGCCCTGGTACTTCCCCTCATCCTTATTGTCCACGCCTTTTTGTTGGACCAAACGCCTCGAAAGGCCCTCCCAATCCCCATCCTGATGCTTCTCCTTACCGGCGGATATCTCCTCCTCAAGTTTCTCTACTTGCAATCCCCCGAGGCTCAGCCCCCTCCCCCCCTTCGTTGGGACGAACGATTCCTCTTGATCGTCCGGACCCTGGGCATCTATCTCGTCCTTCTGCTCTTTCCCCTTCATCTCAATGCGGATCGGCCTCTAGACTTGGATATGCTCGCCCGGTGGGATACTGGGCTCTATGCCCTGGTTTTGCTTCTGGCAGGGGTCGCCTGCGGCTGGTCTCTATGGAGGCAGCATCGACTGGCCGCCTTCGGATTCGCATGGATCTTTCTGGGGTTGGTTCCGGTCTCTAATCTCATCTTCCTTCACACCCGACCCCTAGCGGATCAGAGGCTCTATTGGCCCTCCATCGGGTTCTGTCTCCTCGCAGCCATACTTCTCCAAGGGATCCGCCGATCATTTCCCTTGTCTAGGTTGAGGAGGCCAGCTGAGCAGGCCGCCGTCGCGTTGATGGTCCTGATGGCTGGTCTCTGGGCTGTGAGATCCATAGCACGCATTTCTGTCTGGAAGGACGACCTGACTCTGATCCAGAACACTTTACGACACTCCCCCCAAAGCGCCCGCCCCCACTTCCAGATGGGCATCCTCCTTTTCAACCGGGGAGAGACGGAACAGGCGGCCAAGGAGTTCCTCAAGGCCCTGGAGCTCTCGCCCGGCCTCTATGAGGCCTCCAATTACTTGGGGGTCCTCTATGCCCAAAAGGAAGACTACGGGCAGGCCATAAAATGGTTCTGGAGAGCCTTGGAGTCCAACCCCAACTCGGTCAGTGTGCTGACCAACTTGGCCTTAGCCTTGGCCGANGCAGGGGATCTCGATCGGGCACACACNGCCCTTCGAAGGGCCCTGGATCTCGCCCCCATGGACCCTCAGCTTTGGGCCTATCTCGGAATNCTCCAAGGCCGACGGGGACAATACGACCGGGCCTTGGAGGCATTCGACCGGGCCTTGGAGATCGCCCCGGGCTATATCAAGGCGAGGGTGCACCGTGCCTACGCTTACGCTGCCCTGGGGAACTTGGAACGGTGTGTGGAAGACCTGGAGACGGCCCTAAGTTGGGAACCCACCAATGTTAACCTTTACCTGGATCTGGCCAGCGCGTACAGAAAAAAGGGCCAGCCGAAGCTGGCCCTTGAGACTTTGCGGGATGCCCTGAGCTTGAACCCTTCAGACGCCCGCGTACATAACCGCCTGGGAAACCTACTGGCCGCTCAAGGGAGGGTTGAAGAGGCCATCAAGCATTTCCAGAAGGCCGTGGAACTCTCGCCGAATCAATCCTTGGGCTATTACAACCTAGGGCGAGCCTACGTGGATGCCGGAGACCCGGCTCGTGCCGAGACCCCCTTGAAGAAAGCCCTGGAGATCGACCCTAACAACCCCGTCTTTCATCGGAGCCTGGCCCACGTTCTTAGGAAGCTGAACCGCCCTGAAGAGGCCGAAAAACATGCCCTGAAGGCGCAGGAACTGGAACGGAAGACCCGCTCCCCCGGGACTCAGCGAGAGACCTCCTCGGTCCCTTCCTCCAAGACCTCCAATATCCTCTGAATCCTTCGCCTGACATCAGGATTTGAAGAAAGCCGAAACGCCGCCTTCAAATGGCTCGCGGCCTTCTTTCTCGAGCCCGGGGTATCAAGGTAGATCCGGGCCAACTGGAGGTGGGCCTGGAGGAGATCGGGCTGAGCGCGGAGGGCCGAGAGAAAATACTTCTCGGCCTCGGCTACCTTCCCCTCACCGTAGAGGATCTCTCCCAGTTTGAGATTGGCCACAGGATCCCGAGGGGTCTGCTTCAATGCCTCCTCATAGTGCATCCGCGCCCCTTTGATATCCCCCTGTTTCTCCTTCCATAATCCCCACTGGACCTCTACCTGAGGGTCGTGGGGCTTCATGGAACGGACCTTCTCTAAGGCGACCCGGGCTTCCTGAAGATCCCCCATCTGGATCAACAGCTCGGCCCGGAGCAGCCACGCATCCGCATCCCTTTCGTCCATCTCCAGAAGTCGGTCTACAGCCATAAGGGCTTTCTTCCAACGCTTGAGCCGCAAATGGAGTTGAGCCAATTGCATGAAGGCGGGGGCGTTCCGTGGCGCGATCTCAATGGCTATCCCAAAGGCCTTCTCGGCCTCCTCCCATTGCCCTCGCATCGCGTAGATATCTCCCAGATGGAGATAAGCCTCCGGCAGAGAGGGATTCAGGTCAACCAGTTTCTTGAACTGCTCTTCGGCGAGATGGAGTCTGCCTAGGGTCTTGTAGAGGACACCCAGGTTCATTCTCGGCGCCACTGCATTGGGTTGGATTCGAAGGGCCTTCAGATATTCTTCCTCAGCTTTATCGTACTTCCCTTGGGAGTAGTAGACCAAGCCCAGGTTGTTATGGGATCCTTCGTATCCCGGATTGATCTCGATGGCCCGTTGATAGGCCAGGACAGCCTTCTCCCATTCTCCCCGGGCCTTGTAAGTGTTGCCCAGATTGTAGTAAGCCCGTTCCGCTTCGGGGGACTTGCGAACCGTATCCTCATAAAGGGCGATGGGATCAATCCAGACCCGATTCCTTTGAAAGGCATAGACTCCCGCAGAGGTAAGCAAGAGGAGAAGTCCCGTCACGACTCCCAGGCGAACCTGGGTGGGAGAAAGCCCGGGGATGGGAAGCCGACTTAGAGTGGAGATCACCCCTCCCAAGAACCAACAGACCCCCACCGAAGCCAGAAAGACTCGCTGATCAGCAAGGGGTCGCCCTGTGATGTAGTGAATGTTGATCACCGGCAGGAGGCTTACCGCCGCCCAAGCCAACCCATAGACCCAAGGCCTCTTTTGGCGCAACCCTCCGAACATGGCGCAGCCAACCACTACGATGAGAATTAAGGAAGCCCAGACCACGGGATGGGAAAATCCGATCTCTTTTGGTAACAGGTGCTCCGCATTCAGATAGAGAGGGTAAAAAAGATCCAAGGCATAAATCCATATGCTCCACAAAACGGCCGTGACATGTCCTTTCCATGTCAATTCCGGCCCCTGGCTGGGAGGAACGTGCTTGCCCAAAACCCCGAAGAGGAATCCCAGGTAGATCCCGAGAAGGAGGAAATGTGGGATCAGAGGGATCGCATTTCGGAGCCATTGATGGGAAGGAAATGTGTACACCACCCAAAGAGCGAGGAGGAGGGGAAGGACCACGGCCACCTCTTTGGAAAGGAGTGCCAAAGGGAAGGTAAACCATGAGAGAACGAACCCCCATCTGCGTCTCTCCTCCCCTTTGAGATGTCCCCAAAACGAGACAAACACGAACAGACATGCGAGGATCTCCGAGCGGTTCTTGATCCAGGCCACAGCCTCGGTATGGGCGGGGTGGACCGCGAAGAGGAGCCCCGCCACCAGGGCCCCGGTCCTGTCGCGGAGGACCCTTCGGCCAAGGGCGTAGACCAACCAGGTAACAAGTATGTACAGGGCCAAGTTGGTCAATCGGTATCCGAGCGGATTCAGGCCCCATAAGCGATAACTCAGAGCGAAGGTCAGGGTGCGAATAGGACGATATTGCCCGGGGGTGCCGGTGTGCTCGGTGCTCCAGTAGCGGATGGAAAAGAGGTGAAAGGTCCGATTGAGGTCTCGGATAGCGGCGTTGTCGGTAATGAGAAAGTCATCATCCCAGATGAAGGGACCCTTCAAGGTGTGGATGTAAGGGAAGGCCGAGGCCAGAAAAAGCACGAGATAGGGAAGCAGGACCCTGCCTCGAGTTCGGATAAAACGTTTCACCAGCCCTTTTCCCCTTCCATTAAAGGCGATCCGTTCACCAGCCTCTGGAAAAACGGCCTCAAGAGAAAGAGTCCTGCTACCAGGGGGACCATGCTCTCCACCACAGAGACCCAAAGACCACTCCCCACCAACCTTCCATTGGAGGCCAAGCCCCCGAAGGCCAGCAGGATGCCCCCTTCCCGCACCCCGATCCCCATCACGCCCACAGGGAGCGAGGTGGCGAGAATCAAAAACGGAACCACCTGAAAGAGGCTCTCCCAAGTCACATGGATTCCAGTGGCATGGAAGACCAGGGCATAGTTGAGCACCTTGATCCCCTCGAAGGCCGTGGAGACCAGGACCATCCTGATAACGAACCCCCGTCCCTGGGCGGCCAAGGCATCCCAGGCCCTGGCCGGTCCTACCAACCAACCCCTCCCTCCCCAGCTGGAGGTGGAGCCGGAACGAGGATGGACGCGCATCATGAGAAGGGCCCCTAACCCCACGAGTATCCCCCCCAAGAGCCATCCCAGAAAGTCTCCACGTTGGCTCACATACCCAGGAATCATGAGGATCCCCACCGCCAGCAGACCGAAGCCGAAGTTCAACAAGACCGACGCCCCGCCTCTAAGATAGGACAGATCGTGCCTCCTTTGGAGATAGACCACGCGGACGGCCTCCCCGGCCTTCAGGGGAAGGAGGCCCTTGAGGGGGATGCTCCCTACCTTGAGGACCACGACATCGCGGAATGAGAGCCTGGCCCCCAAGGCCAGGAGGATCATCCGGTACTTCTCGCAGGCCACAAGGAGATTTCCCACAAGAGACAGGAGACAGGCTGCCAGAAGGGGAGCAAGGCGGACCTGGCCTGCGTGCATCCATACGTCCTTCCAGGGGACACGATGGAGGACCCAGAGGGCCAGCCCCAAGGTCACGCCCCAGGAAAGGCCGTAGCGAACGATCCGTTTCATGGAGGCCAAGACCGCCGTCTGGACTTCCAGACGTTCCACAGGGCCGCACCTCCCAACAAGATCCCCGCCACATGGAGGACCCCTGCGTCCTTGAGCCGATCTCCCAAAGGCACCGTGGCCAGAGACGCGCACCCCATTATGACCGCCGAGGCCAAGGCGCGGGGAAGGGGCAACAAGCGGAGGGCCCGTCTGAGGCGGAGGAGATAGTATTTCAGATAAAGGAAGAAGCGGTAGTCGCGCCCCCGTAAGGCCACGGCCCATTGGAACAAGGCAACCAAAGCGGCTGGACACCGCCGCCATCCCCGCCACCATTCCCGGCGAAGGACCCAAGAGAGGATCCGATAGGGAAGCAGGGGAAGAATCTTCAGGAAGACCTCCATGTCCCTGATCCAGTCCACCGCCGACGCTTGGTGAAAGAAATCGTGCACCTCCTCACCACGGACGATCCGTTCCTCCTCTTCCTGATTCAGGAGTCCCTCATTTCTGGCCTGTCGGAGGATCTCCATCTTGGGGAAATAGGTAAGGTGATGGGGTTTGATGCGATTGAGCCTCTTCAATGAACCATAGAAGCGGACCGCCTCCAGGTAATCCTGGAGGGACTCCCCGGGAAGCCCCATCATATGATCGATGTCGTAGCGGATCCCCACGCGATCCAGGATCCGGAAGGCCTTCTCATAGGCCGCGTTGCTCTCCGATCGGTTCAGGACCTCACGGCGGATCTCCGGATTCCAACTTTGGAGTCCGAACTCGATGGCATAGCACCCTCCCCATCGGAGCCATTCCGCCACCTCATCGTCCAAAAAGGACACCTTGCCGAAGCATCGGAAGGGGACCCCGACTTCATCCCGGTAGCGCTCCATGAGTTCCCTGAGCCACCTTCGATGTGTGAAGAAGATGGGATCGCTGAACATCACCTCCCTGATTCCGTATCGTTCCTTCATGGTCTTGAGCTCTTGAAGAACGGAGGTAACCGAGCGTCTTCGGAAGAACTGACCTTGGTAGAGCTTTCCCAGGTAGCTCTCACAGCAGTAGGAACATCGGTAAGGACAACCCCGGGCGGACAAGACCAAATAGTCGTCAGCGTAGTTGATCTCCTCTTGGAACAGCGATTTGTCCGGAAGGGGAAGGGCGTCCAGGTCTCCAAGAGGAGGCCGAGGTGGATTGGAGATGATCTCCTCTCCTTCCCGATACCAGAGATTGGCCACCCTTCGCGGCCTCTTTCCCGACTCTATGTGATCCAAGAGCTCCAGGAGGGCCTCTTCCCCCTCTCCCACCACGACGTAGTCCACCTGGGGCCTTTGAACCACCTCTTCGGGGACAAGGGTGGGATGGATTCCTCCGAATACAACGGGAACGCCCAGGCGCTCTCGAGCCCACGAGGCCATATCCAGGGCCCACCGGTAAGTCCCGGTATAGACTGAGAAGGCCACTACCTCTGGATTCGCCTCCTCCAGTTCCTTCCGAACCCGGTCCCTCCGATCGAATATCCTCTCGAGTACCGAAACGTAGAGGACATTGTCGTTGATGCCGAAGAGGCCCGGATCGTAGGCCAGGGAGACCCGATGCCCCTCTTTTCGAAGCACGGCGGATAGGTATTCGATCCCCAGGTTCTCTCTTCCCAAATGGACGAAGGCCACCCTCAATCCGGATTCACTCCCTGCATCCTGGAACGCAGCCAGGGTCTCAGGAACCAACGGCCTTTGGGCACCAAAGCCCCCTCCGGGCACCCGGAAGTACAGGCGAAGCAGCGCACGCAACGTCTCAGCGAGATCCAGCTCTCCTCTCGACGTGTGACCGCATCCGTGGGACAGACCTCGGCACAGGCGCCGCAGTCCCGACAGCGCTCCGGCCGATGGGTCGGGTCGAAGGCTTTGCTCCGGAGGGCGTAGGCGCACTGGGTCACCCTGCCGAGGCGTTTGGGGTCGAACCCCGGTCTACGCAGGGGAGTTTCGGACACAAACGCCCCATCTCCTCCCCATCGGATCTCATGGGCCCCTATTACTCCGGCCGCTTCCAATAGGGGAAGTTCCCGAGGTGACCACCCCGAGGCATGGCACATGGCAGCATCCACAGTCGGAAGATCGCGACCGGCCAGCACGACCCCCAACCAAATAGGCCTTCCACTTCGGCTTCCTCCTCCCTCCAGCACATAGGATCCATCCAGGACCGCGGCATGGAAGGGAATCCGTCGATGGATCTGTATGATGGCCCGAGCCAAGGTCTTGAGGTCCCCGCATCGAACGTGGAGTCGGGCCTTTGTGGCCCCTGGCAGGAGGCCCATCTGATTCTTCAGGGCACCGGACAGTCCCATAAGAGTGTGGGTCTTCCACTTGGGCAAGGTGATTCGAACGTCGGCCTCCAGGACCCTTCCGGAGATCCACCACTGCTCCTCCTCGCCGGCAAAAAGCTGCAAAGGGACAAGAGGGCCGCGGTCTAGGTCGAGGAACTCCACGCCCTCCTCCTCGGCCAGATTCAGGTATCCAGCCGCCCTCGCCGCATGTAGGGTGAATCCCGGGATGGAGCAGGAGTCCCCGAAGAAGGGGTTGCCTCCATGGCTTCGAACCCAACGGACGGCTCCGCGCACCACCTCTGGGTGGGTATTGAGGGCACGATTCGGAGGCCCTCCTTTGTTGAGGTTCACCTTGAGAAAGACGCGTCTCCCCTGAATGGAAAGCGGAGGGGCGAGGCCTTCCAGGGCCCGTATCACCGCATCGGCGATCCCTCGTTCGTCCCTACAACGTGCAACGAAGACTTTTTGATCCAATCTTTTTCCCTTACGGGCGACCCACCGGGGCGCCCCTACGTGACACGACCCACCGTACCAGCTATGGGCGACTCATCGAGTCGCCTCTACATGACACGCCCACTGGGGCGCCCCCCACGACCCCAGGGGCGATTTCGGCGGAGTTTAAAACGGCAGGCTCCATTTGGAGACCTTCCTGTAGTATTTCCGCTCCACCACGCGGTCGTGGTAGGCCTCGAAGTCCTCGTCAGGGGTCGAGATCTCCTCCTGCCGAAAGATCATCTCCAGAAAGGCCAGAAATTTCCGTCTGAATTCCTCGAAGCTTCGGCATTTGAGAGTGGAACGCAGGAGGAAGCCAGGCCTTCGGTGATAACTCACATAGGCCTTCTTGGTCAGTCGATCTATCTCCTCGTTGGTGAGATCGGTCCAGGGACGGGGGAGGGCCTTCTCCTCGGTCAGGCCCAGGATGTAGTCCTTCCAGTAGTCCCGTCCGGTCTCCTCCACCAGCTGCTTCCAAAGGGGTGTGAGGGGCTTGGCCGTCAATTTGGAGAACTGCACGTAGTCGAGGTCCAGCTCTTTGGCGAACTTCAGAGTCTGTTTGATGGTCTCTCTGGTCTCCCCCGGGCTCCCGATAAGGAAAAAACCCAACGCCCGAATCCCCATACGCTTGGTAAGACGGATGGTCTCTCTGATCTGTTCGAGGGTGATCCCCTTGTTGACCCGATCCAGGATCTCTTGCACCCCCGATTCGATCCCATAGTAGATCCGATTGCACCCTGCTGCCTTCATCTCTCGGAGAAGCTCCTCATCCACCGAATCGATTCGAGCCCGACAGGCCCAGATCACGTCGAGATTCCGTCTTTGCATCTCCTTGAAGATGGCCATGACTCGTTTTCGATCGATGAGGAACTCATAATCGAAGATATCAATTTCATGGATATCGAAGCGTTCCACACACTCCTGGATCTCGTCCACCACTGTTTGCGGACTTCGGGGATTGTAGGGCGTTCTTCCCGCCTCACAGAAGAGACATCCCATGGGACACCCCTTACTGGTGACCATGACGGTGAAATTACGCCTCTCGGTGGGGAACTCCGCATAGAGCTCATTGGGCAGGAGATGGCGGGCGGGATTGGGATAATCGTCGAAGCTCTCCATGACAGGATAGGGAGGGGTTACGATCACTTCCCCATTTCGTTTGTATACCAAGCCCGGCACATCATCGAAGCGACGTCCTCCTTCCATCTCCTTCAAAAGAGCGGGCAGAGTGTAGAATGCGGAGTTGACGCATCCAAAGTCGGCTACATGGTTCATCAGTGACTCCCGGGGATAGACTCGAAGATTGTACCCGCCCAACACCACGGGGACTCTCAGGTTCTCCTTGAGATACGCGGCCCACTGCAAGGTCTCTCGAAACATGTAGGTGGTCATCATGAAGCCCAGGAGATCCGGCCGAAAGGCCTTAAGCTGTTTCAGGACCTGCTCGGGAGTCAACCTGAGCGTCCGCGCATCGATGATGACGGCCTCATGCCCGGCCCTCTCTGCAATAGCCGCCACCCAGGCAAGGCTCAAGGGAGGAAAGAGGCCGAAATATCGTTGCACAATCCGGAGATTCTCCTCGTGAAGCTTGTATTTAAAGGGGTTGAAGACCAAGGCGAGTCTCATCCTGTCGTCCACCCTCCTCTCAAACGCAATGTGGCCACGAACCACGCAGCCTTAAGGAGCTTTCCCAAGGTCAGCTTGGATCGACCGGATCGGCGCTCATAAAAGCGGATGGGAATCTCCCGGACCGAAAGCCCGAGACGGTGACACCAAAACAGGACCTCCTCCACGATGGAAGGCCCAGTAGAGCGGAGACGATGGAGCCCGATCTTGTCCAAGGCCTCTCTGCGAAAACAACGATAACCGGATGTAGGATCGCTCAACCTCACTCCCATGACCACCCGGATGTAGGTCGCGGCGAGACGTGTCACCAAAGATCTCAATGGTGCGTTCCTCAGGTCCCCGCCTCCCGGCGCAAACCGAGAACCTACCACCACATCGCAAGCCTCGATCTCCCGGATGAACCTTGGAATGTCCCTGGGATCATGGGAGAAATCTCCGTCCATCTCCACCACCACATCTGCCCCTATGGCCAAGGCCTGTCTGAACCCATGGATCCCGGCCGAACCGCGGCCTCGCTCATGGGTCCGGTTCACCAGATGGACACGGGGATCCTCCGACGCCATTCCCTTCACGATGCGCCAAGTTCCGTCGGGGGAGTTGTCGTCCACCACCAGGACCTCGATCCTGGGATCCTGAAGTAGGATCTCCTCCACCAGGGGGCGAATGTGCTCCGCCTCATTATAGGTGGGGATCATGGCGATTATCTTGGTCATCTATTCCACACCCACGTAGGGGCGAGGCGCCGCCTCGTCCTTGTACTGGCGACCCGTTGGGTCGCCCGTACATCAGGACCGTTTTCAGGGCCTTCAGCACCTCTTCCTCCGCGACCTCCTCCATACACGTAGGTCGAACAGGGCATTCCCTCCGGTAGCAGGGGCCACATTCCTTGGGGCTCACCACCTTTCGACCCCGGCCATACATCTCCACTTCCTGATGGCAGGTGGGCCCGAAGAGGGCCACCACCGGGGTCCCCACCGCAAGGGCCAAGTGCATGGCCAAGGTGTCTCCGCTGACCACGGCGACGCAGCGCTCGATCAGGGCCGCAAATTTCCGGATGCCGTGGTCCCCCCCAGAGTCGGGCAAAGTTGGCCAGCCCAGTCCCTCTCGAACCGCGGCGGCCAGATGGCCCTCTCCGGGTCCGATGAGGAGGAGGACGGGAACCGAGAGCTCTTCACTGATCCGCCTCACCAGTAATGCCCACTGTTCCGGAGGAGGCGTCTTGTTGGCGAAGGCTGTCCCCGCACCGAGGGCCAGCCCAATGGGAGCCCGTTGGTCTTCGGCAAGCCCCAGGGAATTCATCCGCTCTGCCGCCCAGATCTGCTCTTCTGGTCTCAAGAAGAAGGCATAGTCCTCCCCTGCAAAGGTCATCCCTGCCTGTTCAAAGGCGATCTGCTGGTAGGTCTTGCGATTCCTTCGAAACTTCATCTCATCGTCCAATCCCAGCCTATAGGCGTATCGGCTCTCGGGATTCAGTGGAACAAGCTTTCCCTCCTCGTTTAGGCCGAATCCGAAACGTCTTTCCGCCTTCACCCGAACAGCCATTGCCGCAGCCTCTGGGGCCTTGTCCAGACAGATGAGGCGATGGAACTTTTCCGCATCCAGACGCACCAACGTCTCCAGACACCAGGGGAGGAGGCGATCGATTAGAGGATTGTTCTCCAGAAGAGGCAGGGCTTCCGCAGCGGCCACCCAGGTGATCCAGGAGTCAGGGAACTCTTTCTTGAGGGCCCGCAAAAGGGGGGTGGTCCTCAGGACATCCCCCAATGCGCCCCATTTGAGGATCAGGATTCGTTCCCCCTCCTCCTCATAATGCGGGCACTCCGGACAGATGCGACGGAAACGGCACGGGGTCTCCCCCACGAAGTGCCTGCACTCGACCCGGATTTCCTTCATTCCCGAATCCTCAGACACATGGGGCGGGTGTTCCACCCGCCCCCTTGATTCTCCACCTTCTTTTCAAATCCGAATCCAGAAACCGAATGTCGCCCTCAGTATACCTCCCGCCACCCGCGGATCTGGCCGCCCAGGGGGTTGATGGTCTGTGTGACGATACCGCCTCCCGCGGCCTGACGTCCAATGCGGTTGCTGGTGGTCAGATAGATGGTCCCGTTGGTCACGATAGGGGCGGAGGGGACACCGGGTCCGATTTCCCGCCTCTCCTGAGGCGGGCTGAGGGTCTCGCCTTGAGGGCCGAACATGAGTCCAGCCTCCCCGCCGCCTTCGCTGTTCACCCCCCGAGACATGGTCAGGCCGTAAAGATAGGCCGTTCCCACACCGCACTCCTGGGAGGGCACATACGTGGTGAAATAGACCACGTAGTTGAAGACAGATGGCCTCGCCAGGACCTTCTCGCCTGCCCTAGTGGAGTCCGGCTGTCCCAACACATAGACCCAGTTGACCGTTCCCGTACAATCGGAGCCGCTTCGGGTACCGGTATCCTCCACCTCGTAGAAGAAGTCCTGGGTGTCTACGGCATTGGGGGCGTGTTCATCGCCGGTCCCGAAGAAAACGAAATAGTTGCCGCTCTGGCCCAAGGCCACGGCAGGCTGGTGGTAAATGGGCCTGCGGGTGGGGGTCACCTCGGGCGGACTATCCATTGTGTTGAAGTCATAGGTGCCCGGATCCAACAGCCTGCAGGGCACCCAGTCAGCCATATTCGTGCTGCTCAGGTCCAGCTTCCAGAGGATCCCTTCCGTGTCTCCAAAGTAGATCCTCTCCACATACCCGTTCTTGTCCAGGTCCACCTCCCGGATGGGGGAAGGGACGTTGTTGTTGGTAAGGTCACCGTCGCCGGTGTCAGTGTCGATGACATATTCGGCCACGCGGGCCCCGTCGGTGAGGATCTCGCCCTTCTCTATGTCGATGATGTAGAGGCGGTTGCCCTCATTGGCATTGGTGGAGTAGCCTCCCCCCACAAAGGCCACCCATTTCTCCTCTACTCTGCCTCTGATGCGGACCCGTATCCGGCCGAAGGCTGGCACTGACCAAGTGTATCCCATGTTGCTGTCGGTCAACTCCCATAGGACCTTGGGATCATCGGGGTCAGTGATATCCAGGGCGAAGTAACCCTTGCCGCCGTCGCGCATGCCGGAGATGAGGACCGTATGCCACCCCTGCTCGGGCTGGTCTGCGGGCGGGGCGCTGAAGACCGTGCCCGCACCTCCCTCCGAGTAGATGTCAGCAATGGCCGGTTTCGCGTCCACGAAGAAGGTATGCTCGATCCGCATATTGGCCAGATTGCTCAGGGCCATTCTGGGGATGAAGGCCCACCGTTCTGTCCCGTCGGACTCGTTGATGGCGTGGATCATGCCACCGTTTCCGCCCACATAGATCAGGGTGTCACGGCTAGACCATAGGCTTTTGAAGTCGGGATAATACCCCCAGTCGATGTTGAAGGGAGGAGGGCCCACCACCACAGGCGTGGTGTGATAGAGATCCGGAAACAGCCAATCCGCATTTCGAGTTCCCCTGTAGACCCCGTCCGCGTATCCCGGATTCATGGTGAACTGAAGGACGATCTCTGCATCCTCGTCCTCGTTGGGGTTCCCGTCCCCGTCGGGAACACCATCCCCGTCCGTATCAGAACCGTCCAGGTCGTTAACGGAGTCCAAAAGGAGGGGCTTGAGATCCCTCAAGGATCCCTCGCTGAAGGAGATGGACTGATCGGGGATGCTGTACGTAAACTTGATCCGAGACGGGAGGGCCCCTGTGGCGGCCGTCGTGTAGATGGTGCGGGTTCCCTGCCCCAGCAGTGAGCCCCCGGCATCCCCCTGGTTGTCCGGGTCGCTCCCGCCCCATGCGCTCACGATGGAGCCGATGGAGCCGTCATCCAGGACATTCCAGGCCTCCAGGTGCCCGGACCAGCCCGGATAGCTGAAATAGGATAGGTAGATCTTGTCCCCCTCTCGGGAGATGGTTGGATTGGAGCGAGTGTAGTTCCCCTGGGTGATCTCCTGGAAGATTCCCCTCAAGTACTCAGCGAGTTCGTTTACGTTTGTTGCCAGATAGGCCCTGTGGGTCCCTCCGGCCTCGGCAATGGCATCCAGGTTGTCCCTCTGCCAATCCTCCAGGCCGAAACCGATCACATAGGTCTTGACCCCAAGATCTTTGAGTTCCGCTGCGGCCTCTATGGGGGCGGTGCAGTTTTCGTAGTCCTCTGTGGGATTGCAGTCAGCGGTATCCAAACCGTCTGTTAGAAGGACCAAATAGTTGTTCCGACAGTGGATCTGGCTCTGGGTATCCTGATCGATATAGCTCTGGTAATAGCGCTTGGCATAGCGGAGGCTTGCGGCCAAGGGCGTGGCCTTCCGCGGCTCGCCGGAATCGTAGCGTCCATCCTCATCCAGGTCCCAGTACCCCGCAGCCCATGTGTTGGGTGCCACTGAGCGAGTATAAGGCATGGTCGTAAAGTCTCTGTCCGTATAGCGGGGATGGTCCTGGTACCGCTCGAGGGAGACGTACTGGAGGATCTTATCCCTGTTGGCCATGGCCGTGTCATTGCTGTCCGGTGGAGGGAGATTGACGAAGATGATGTGGTCATCGCCCACGATATTGGCGTCCTCTTCCCCCACATCCGCAGGGAAGAAGGGATCAGGCTGATCCGAGTCCCTCCAGCTCCATCGGTTGGTCCGATGCACATAGCTCCAGGCATGAGGCCGATTGGGATTGGCTACCGGGGTACCCACCGCAGGGTAGTAGAAGGTATCCGCTGGGTAGCGGGCCGGATGCACTGTCCGGGTGGTCCCTTGGGTCCCAACGGTCACGTCGCTCAGGGTGGATGTGATGAGCGTCCAGCTCCCGACGGTCGAGCGCGGCGTCACTTCCAGGGTATCCGGATCGATGTACTTGGGGTCTCCTTCAGCAGCCGTCCACGTTCCCGTGGTTGTGTACCATGTGAACCGATAGATATCCGGGACCGTGCGGCCTGTGTAGACCCGGACCGTGGTGGTGTCCGGGATCTTCCTCCAGAGCCTGCATTGGGGTCCCGCCGATGTCACCCTGTGCCAGGAGCCTATCTGCAAGGGAAGGTTGCTGGGATCGCAGGCGTTCCAGGTCCACGAGGCCGGACAATCTGGATCGTAATCCGCATCGTTGATGGTCCTATATCGATAATCATGATACCCTCCATGGAACCGCCACCTGTACCCCAGAAACTGTCCGTCCGATCCATACTCCTCGGTCACGGAATCGATGGTGTAAATAATATTCTGGGGGCGAAGCTCGCACATAGTCCGTTGCACGTTTCTATCGGTCCACCGGCGGGTGAACTGATCACCCACACTTACGTAATGGGTCCCGTACCAGGTGAAGTGGTCCGGCCATGGCTGGCGGACGCTGGTGCTGTGTACCCTGCTCCTCCACTCCAGGTACTGCCAACGGGTGGGGTAGTAGATGGTAGTGGTGGTCCCGGGGATTGTGTATCCTGTGTCGATCTTGTAGTAGCGGGCCACCACCCTGGGCACTCGGAAGCTCAGATAAGTGGCGAAGCCCAGGTTGACGTTCTCCACACTGTTCAGGATCTGGTTGAGGGCCTGCTTCGCCTGATAAAGCTTGGATGCCGGGTGGTTTCCACCGGAGGCCCGCCTGGAGTCCGGGGCCCGATCCTCCCTCTGGAACCACTGGAGGTATCCGTTGGCGTCGCGATGGGGGTCTCCGTCCTCTTCCATCACGTCGTAGTCCCATCGCTGGTTGTTAGGACGGACCGGGACCCCCCCCGGATCCGTATAAGGCACATCCTGCATGGAGTCGGAGTTATCGAAGATAATAAAGGCGTTGGGGTAGTAGATCTCCCCGATGAAAAAGGGGGTCTCCTCAGCGGCCCATGCCCCCAAGGGGACCGACATCCCCAGGATCAAGGCGACCCAACAAACCCATCTCCTCATCTCGGCCTCCTTGTTCTTCCCTTCGTGCCGAGCCAGCTATCCCATAGCCTCAGTACGTGGTGAGGCTGCCTCCCTGATCCACCTCACCTGCCTGCGGTGCCATACGGATCTCGGCCTCCAATAGCACGCTTCCTCTCTGGTTCCGATCCCACCCGCGAACCCGCACCAAGTAAACCGATGCCCCGCCTGCCGTTGGATCAGCCCACGCGAAGACGGGGTTCTGGGGAAGTTCGAAGCGAATCTCTGAGGAAGTGGCGGCGATCTGCTCGTTCAACTCCTGACGTTGGGTATCAGAGTACCCGGATAATTCCTCCAAATCTTGATTGCGGAGCCACTGGATCCCTGCATCGGCGTTCATCAGGGCCTCTCGGTAGATTCGATCGTTGATGGCGATCCGGATATCCGTATTGGTGGTCAGGATGGATGCAGCCCCCAAAAGGGCGCAGATCACCATCACCATCAGGGCAATGGCCAGGGCCGCTCCGTGCTCCTCGTTCACCCGTCGGATGAGTTTGCCCCTCACGTCATCTCACCCCTTTAAAATTACTTTTTCCCCTTACCCCCAACCCTTCCACCAACAGGGGAGAGAAACAGAGTGAAGGAGAGGGTAAATGTGCATCTCCATCTCACCTCATTGGATGTTTCGGACCCGGACCTGCTGTGTCAGGGTCCGCCTTCGTATCCCTCCTGTGGCAGTAAGGGGCTTGCGCGTCCGCGCAGTAAAAGAGATGGTGTAGACCCGACTGTTCGCCGTGGTCGGCGTGATCTGGAGGTTCTCGATATAGTCCACAAGAGGAACCGCTGCCCCAAGTCCTTCCTGCATCATCAAGATGGGATGATCGGGGTCTGAACTATCCACGGAGTACTGCCGACGTACCACCTTGAAGAGCCGACTCCCTGTCCCGTAACCCGGAAAGGTTCCGTGCCCACCAGGGTCGTTATAGCTCCCACAAGGGGATCCACAGGTTCCACCTGCAGGATTGTGTTGGAGCTTCAAGGCTGCGTCCTGAACTTGAGTAACGCAGAACATGCTCGTATTGGCCCCGTCAGTAATGAGGACAAGGTCGCAGTCGTCGAAACCGTCCGTGCTGGAGACGTTGAGCTCCGCGCTGGCCGAGGGCATGGGGCTGGTGATAGTGGTCTGCACGTCGGCGTCGGCGTAGATGATCGTAAGCGTGTCCGGGACCGTATCATCGTCGGGGTCTCCGTCAACAACGGTCACTGCGTTCAAGGTCCCCAGGCCCGAAGTGGAAGTGGCTCCTTCCAAGTGATATCCCGCCATGCGGAGGTCCCGGGTGACCCAGTTGGCCGCGGTCCTAAGGTTCTGGTTCATCTCAGCTACTTGGTCCACCACCAACTGGGACTTCTCCTGGGAGCCGAAGAGGTTGTAGATCCCGGCCAGAAGGACTGCTGTCAACAGCAGGGCCAGAAGGACTTCCAGAAGGGTGAATCCGTGGCCCGCCTTAAAGGTCATTTCCATTGGCAGTTCCGCCCTTGCCCTTTTCAAACTCCCGCGGATACGCCCTCTATTAAAGGCGACCATGAGGCCTACCCCTATTCCGAGATGATGCTGTTGAGAGTGACGTCGTAGTTCAACCATCGCACTGTGACGGTCACCTGCCGGGTGTTGGTCCCCCAGGTGCTGGAATCCACTGTCCATTCCCGCGTAAATCGGGTTACACCCCCGGTCGAACCCTGTACTGTCACCGTATCGCTACCGTCCACGATATCGGCCAAAGAGGTGTCCTGGAACTCCTCGATCTTATCCTGAGCCAGGGCAAGGGCGATGGACATGCGGCTGCTGAAGTCGCCAGCTTCCAGGGATCGGATCTGCATCTTGGCCAAGGCCAGGAGGGCCACAGCCAAAATGATCATGGCCACCAAGACCTCACCCAAAGTAAAGCCCCTTTCATTCTTTACGACCTTGACACAGTTCGGATCCATCAGAGTCTCTCCAACTGCATTCTCCCTGTCCAAAAGAGGGTCACCCGATACCTCTGCCCCCTGGAGTTGACCAAGGTGACACTTCCACTAGATGCCGTACCGTCCACATTGAAGACAGCAATGCCTCCACTGAAGGTGACACTGTCGAAATCTACCTGGGAGGGAAGATTATTGGGCACATTATCCACCGCATTCCAGGTACTGCAGTCTGCCGAGCGGGGCTGATCCCCTTCAAAAAGCTGATATGTCTCAGCGTTCGTATCGAAGACCACACGATGGGCCCGGTAGGTGGCTACAGCCCTGGCGCGGGCCCGCTGAAGCTCACTGAAGATATCTCGGGAGGCGGCTTTGAGCTGACGCAGAGGCTTTGTGGCCACGAAGTTGGGGATTCCTACTGCAGCGGCGATCCCGATGATGGCCACCACGATCATCAATTCCAAGAGCGTAAAGCCGCCCTTTTTGTTCCACCTCCTGCACATCAACACCATCATGCACCTCGCCGAGTTATAGCTTCTGCAAACTTCATGCCGAAAGCGCGCTATTGTAACTTATGGATTTCGCAAGAGTTGTTTTCCACCCAGAAGACTATCCGGAGTTTTAATATGAAATTGTTTTCATAGATATAGGAAAATGTTTTCATAGACATAGCTTTCTCCTAACATCTCGAAATCCTGGAGGTGGTGGTTAGAAAATAGCCTCTCGCTCGTTGGGGAGGGTATTTCGTCTATCTCGTCTGTTTCATCTATTTGGTCTTGGTTGGGTAGGGGAGGCTATTTCGTCTATCTGGTTGACTTCGTCGGTTTCGTTGGGTTCGTTTAGAGCGTTGGGTAGGGGAGGCTTTAGCCTCCCAAAGGGTGGCGACTGAAGTCGCCCCTCCCCGATGGAGACAAAGCCCCTTGCATCTGGGCAAATATATTTTCATATGCATCCATGGTGCAACGCCTTCGGCGGACTCCACGCCCCATGCCCTTTGCCCTATGCTGCTCCTCGCTCCAAGCTCCGTGCTCTATGCTAGGTCTGACCTCGGTCACTATTTTCCCTCATCCGCCCGCCCTGCAATTCCATGTTCATGGAGTTTGTTGAGGAGGGCCCGATAAGTGATACCCAGAAGGTTCGCAGCTCGGGTCCGGTTTCCTTGGGTTCTCTTCAGGGCCTCCTGGAGAAGACGTCTTTCCAGCTCCTTCATCCTGGGCTTTAGTCGAAGCTCGGATGATTCCTCTCGAGATCCGAAAGCATGGATTTCTTCTTGAAGTCGAAAATCCTGCAGATCCAGCTGCTTGCCCTCACACAGGACCATGGCCCTTTCCACTGCGTTTTCCAATTCACGGACGTTTCCAGGCCAGCTGTATCGCATCAACCGAGCCAGGGCCCGCTGGGTGATCCCTTCCACTTGAACGCCCAGCGCTGCCCGATACTTCCGAATGAAATGGTCCACTAGAAGTGGGATATCCTCGGGTCGATCCCGAAGGGGAGGTATCTTCAATGAGACCACATTGAGTCGATAGTAGAGATCGGCCCGGAAACGCCCCGCCCGGACCTCCGCCTCCAGATCTCGTGCAGTGGCCGATACGATCCGCACATCCACCTTTCTGGAAGTTTGACCTCCGAGGGGACGGACCTCCTGGTCCTGCAGGACCCGAAGGAGCTTTACCTGAAGGTCTAGGGGCAACTCCCCCACCTCGTCCAGGAAGAGAGTGCCCCGGTGGGCCTCCACAAAAAGCCCCTTTTTATCCCTTACCGCGTCGGTGAACGCTCCACGAACGTAACCGAACAGCTCGCTCTCCAGAAGGGAATGGGGAATAGCTCCACAGTTGATGGCCACAAAAGGGCCCTCGGATCGGGGGCTCAAGCGATGCAGGGCACGGGCCAAAAGCTCCTTCCCCGTCCCGCTCTCCCCCTCGATGAGCACCGAGCTGGGAAAGGCCGCCACTCGCTCCACAGTCCTGAAAATCTCCTCCATGGCCTGGCTTCGAGCCACCAATTGATCAAAACGGTAGCGGCGACTGAGCTCCTCCCGGAGGGCCAAGTTCTCCCGCCGGAGCCTCTCCCGTTCCTCGGCCTTCTTGAGCGTCAGGATCACCTCGTCGGGTTTGAAAGGCTTCGGTATGTAGTCGTAGGCTCCCCTCTTGATCGCCTCCAGGGCCGTATCCACGGTCCCGTAGGCCGACATCATGATGATGGTGGCGTCCACCCCCTTCTCGCGGGCGGCCTCAAGAAAGGCCATTCCGTCCATCACCGGCATGCGAAGGTCGCATAGGATCAAATCGAACTCCGACTCCTGGAGCCGCTCCAGGGCCTTCTGTCCGTCTTCGGCCGTCTCCACGCCGTAGCCCTCCCGCCTCAAAAGGAGGGAGAGCATGTGGCGCATGTTCTCCTCGTCATCCACCACCAGGATGCGCTTCAAGGATGCCTCCTTTTCCCTCTCGTCGATCCTTCCATCGCTCATCCCTATTCCCCACAGGCAGATATACGGTGAAGCAGCTCCCGCTGCCCTCGTTGCTCGACACGTGGATGCGTCCCCCGTACGACTCGACGATCCCTTGGCACACGGTCAGACCCAATCCTGTGCCTTTGCCTGGTTCCTTGGTCGTATAGAAGGGCTCGAAGATCCGCCGAAACTCAGCCTCCGGGATACCACAGCCGGTATCCTCCACCCGGATGAAGACATAGGGGCCTTTCTTTCCGGTGAGAAAAGCTACAGGCGGAAGCCTCCGCATGGGAGTATAATCTGCATCCCGCGGCTCTCCTTTTCTCCGTGGGGGCGGAGACAGAAGCTCCTCCTCGGGCAACACCTCTGTCATCCCGGTGCTGACCACAATCCTTCCCTCTCCTTCCAAGGCATCCAGGGCATTGAGCAAGAGGTTGACCAAGATCTGCTGCACCTGATCGCGATCCGCCCAGATCCTCTTGACCTTGGCCCCACGCTTCCGTTCCAGGGAGACTCCCCTCATCTCTCGGTGTCCCTGAATGATTTGGAGCGTCTCGTCCACCACTTCGTCCACATCCACCCATTCCAGCTTACGACCCGAAGGACGGGCCAAATCCAGTAAGGATCGTACGGTCCGTTGGATACGTTGGGCCTCAGAGAGGATCCGCTTCAGGCACTCCCTGGTCTCGGGATCCTTCTCCTCGGCTAGGAGGATCTCACCATAGCCGAGGATGCTCCCTATGGGATTTCCGATCTCATGTGCCACGCCAGAGGCCAACCTCCCCACCGATGCCAACTTCTCCGAACGGACAAGGGCCTGATGGGCCTGGAGGAGGGCCTCATTGGCTTTTTTCAACTCCTCCATCTGTTCCTTCAGGGCCTCCTGCTGTTGTCGCAATTCAGCGGCCATGCGCTTCAAGGCATCGGCCATGCGACCCATCTCATGGGAAGGGAATCCCCTCCAGTCCAGGTCGTAATCACCTCGAGCGATCCGCTCCGACGCCACAATGAGCCGCTTCAGTGGATGAAGGACATTTCTCGAGAGCAGATAGCTCCCGAACAGCACGAGGACCAGCACCACCAGTACCAAGTAGAGTGCGATGACCCCTCCAGACCGAAAGAGCCCTCCCCAGGCTCCGCGAAGGGGGGTCTCGAGGCGGAGTCCTCCTATCACATCCCCGTTGGAGGAGCGGAGGGGCACGGCTACGGTGAGATGCGGGGCTTCGCCCAAGGGCCACGGCCACCGGCCCCCTGTGACGCGAACCACCTCCCTTCCCTCCTGAAGGCATGTGGCCAGATCCCGATCCAGCCACTTTCCCCCAGGCCCTACGGGTGCCTTCCCCGCCATCACCCTCCCTGCAGCGTCGACCCATAGGAGGTCCGCCGTCGACTCCTCCATTACTCGCCCCAGCAACTCCTCCACATGAGGTCGAAGTTCCTCCCTCATGTCGGGATTTCGATCCAGAAGCATCTCCAGGGCCCCTCCCATGGCCAGCAACTGCCTGCGGGCCCCAAAAATCTGCTCCTCGAGAAAATCCCGGGAGAGGGCCTGAAGGACCAGGGTTCCCACGAGGAGGATGGCCGAGAGGGTCACCAATGCGATGTTGGCGATGATCTCGGCCCGAAGCCCGCTGGAAAAGGACAGCCGCATCCCCTCACTTCATCCCATAGAGGTACCACTCCACCCAGGCATCACCACCCAGGAGATAGACGGCCGCACCTAAGGCCAGAAAAGGACCATAGGGAATCGGGTGATCCCGACCTTTCCCCGAGAGTCTCAGGGCCGTGTACCCAACAAATACTCCCATAAAGGAGGATACGACCAAGGTGAGAAGGACGGCCTTCCATCCCAAAAAGGCCCCGATCATGGCCAGGAGCTTCACATCGCCGAATCCCATCCCCTCCTTCTTTCTGATCCATTCAAAGAGGAGGGCCACCGCAAGGAGGACACCTCCTCCCAACGCCGCTCCCACCAGGGCGTCCATAAAGTCTCTCGCCGGAAGGAGCAGGGAGGCCAAGATTCCCAGAGGAATCCCTGGATAGGTTATGGCGTTGGGGATGATCCGGTGGTCCAGGTCAACGAAGGTGATGACAATGAGGGCCGCCAGGAAGAGGTAGTAGATGNGGGCCGCCACGGTTAGGCCAAAGCGAAGGAGAATCAGAACGGCAAACAAGGCCGAAAGCCCCTCCACCAAGGGGTAGCGAAGCGATATCGTTCTCTTGCACCTGCGGCATCGACCTCCAAGTAGGAGATAGCTGACAATGGGGATGTTGTCGTACCATCGGATACGGCCACCGCAGTGAGGACAGTGGGACGGAGGCGATACAATGGACTCGCCCCGGGGGACCCGATGAATGCATACGTTGAGGAAGCTCCCAATGATCGCGCCCAGGCATGCTGCTCCCAGCCAGAGGATCAGATGCATTTCACCCGCCCCCCTTCGATCGCGCCCACTCCTTCACCAGCTCCTCGTAGAGCTCCTCCTGCTGTCGAACCATAAGATCTATGTCAAACTCCCCCACTCGTTTTTGTCCCTCCCGTCCCATTCTGTCTCGCAACAAAGGATCACCTAGAAGCCGAAGGATCCTCTCTGCCATCCCCTCCACGTCTCCAGGCTGGACTAAGAAGCCGTTTATCCCATCCTCGATGGCCTCTGGGGAACCATCCACGGCCGTGGCCACGGCTGGGATACCCGCTGCCATGGCCTGAGGGAGCACTCTCGGGAGTCCCTCCCAACGAGAAGTGAGCACCAGGACATCCGCCGCCTTCAACAATTGAGGAACATCCCTCCGCCAACCCAGAAGTCGGAACCGATCACCGAGTCCATGTCGCAGAGCTGCGGATTCCACCTTGGGCCGGAGAATCCCGTCTCCCACGAGGAGAAAGACCGCATCGGATTCCTGAGGCGCCACCCTGGCCGCAACTTCCACAAAGTCCTCGGGGGCCTTCTGAGGCTTGAGACACGAGACATTGAGAACCACCTTTTGATGTGGAGTAATACCAAGAGTCTTCCTGATTTCTCCTCGAGACTCTGGGACGTGTTGATATTCACCAATGGAGATCCCGCTCCGTATCAGGACCATTTGATCTCGGTAGGCGATTCCTAGACCACGAGCGACCTCCATATTAGCCCTGGAGACCATGATAAAGCGATGGGTGATCCTGCCCGTGATTCGCTCCAAGGTCTGAAAAAAGCGTCTCACCCAAGGTCTCTGGCCCACATGGAATCCGAATCCATGGAAGGTGTGGACGATGATGGGGACCCTCTCCAGGTAGGCCGCCCATCTCCCCAGAATCCCGGCCTTAGAGCTGTGGGTGTGGACAATGACAGGGGTCTGCAGATCCCGGAATTTCAAGATTCTCCGAATGTGCGATCGAATTTGCCGCAGAGCCGAAATGTCTTTGTTCGGTCGAATTTCACGGACCAAGGGAGACACAAAAAATACAGGAACGTCCGTCAGAACTTCGGCCTCCGGATCTAAGACCCCACCTTTCCCGCAAATCAGGAAGGGCGTGAATCGATCTCGATCCAAATGTTTCACTGTGTAAAGGGTGTTCTGCTGAGCACCTCCCAATTCCAATAGCGTGATGATGTGAATGACCACGATTCTCATGAAACAACACGCAATGCCGTCTGACGTCCCTCGCAGAGGGCCCCTTCCATAGTGCCGTACCCCCAACGGCCATAACGTCCCATCATGTGGATTCCTTGGGCCTCCAGGAAGAGAAGGATTTCATTAAGCACACGGTGACGATAGCGGTCGAAGATTACATAGGCAAAGGGGATGTGAATGGGTTCCACACAGTCCACCTCATCTCGACCACGCAATAGGCCGGATCGGACCAAACCATCAAGACACTCCCCAATCCAATCGCGGCACCTCTGACTCCGGATCCAGTGGCCGGGGACTTCAACATAGAGAGAACTACACCCTTTTGGGGCCAAGTGGGGGCCAAAGGCAGTGTAGCATCCGATTCGGAAGAAGGGGTATTCCCCTTCCGGGAAATAGATCCAATGATGTTCGCTCACACCCTCCCTGGAGACCCCGATGTTGATGACCCAGATATCCGCACATCGGAGACCTTGGGCCGCATTCCGAATGGGCGGGACCTCCGGACTAAGGGATTCCACCAATCGCGGGAGCGGGATGGATGCCAAGAGCCTCTCATACCGTATCTCCTCTCCATTTTGGAGGACGGCCACTTTCTCCCTCCATCTGACCTCCCTAAGGGCGCATCCAGTCTTTATTCGGGACAGCCCTTGCGCGAGGGCCTTAGGGAGCGTCTCGATCCCACCTTGGGACGGATAATAGAAGAGCGCATTATAGCCCATACGGGGGTTGGTCCCACCCAATGCGCCGTCCACCAATTCCTTGAGAGAAAGGGATGGGACGGACCATTCCAGCCCCCGTGCCCATAGATCCTCCAAGGGAGTTCCCCAGAGCTTGGCATGATAGGGAAAGAAGAAGTGCTTGGCGATCCCGCGGCCGAACTTCCGTTGAATCCAATCCTTCCAACTATGAGGGGCCGGATCCGTCATGGGTTCCAATCGGGTCAACACGGCCTCCCCTAGACACTCTCGCATAATAGGCTCGGGAAGGGCCCCTAAGTGAGCCTGAAAGGGAAAAGGCACCAGCTTTTCCTCTATGTAAATGGCCGCTCTCCGCTCAAATGCTCTCCACTGATCCTGACATATCTCCTGAATCCACAGCCGAATCTCATCCTTCTGAAAGCAAAGGAGGTGTCCAGAATAGTCGAACAGATACCCGCCTCTTCGTAAGGAGCGGCACAGCCCTCCTACTGTCTCTTCTGACTCTACCAAGAGATAGGGCAAACGCAGGCGCTCCAGCATCCAGCCCGCGCTCAACCCCGCCAACCCACCTCCAGCAATCAGAAACACCGTGACAGAATGCCCCCTTCCTCTTTCTCGCAGATCCCCTTGTGTCTTTCCCTCCCCCCCTCTCTCACATGGTCATATCGATCTTCTTTAACAAGATTCCCAGCCCACAGCCCAACGCCAAGATCCCCAGCAAAATGGCGGCGGCTCCGAAGTCCGTTGTGGAGATCATGCCAATGCTCGCAATGCCCAAAAGCATCGTAAACCCATAACTGACCAAAACAGTCTGTCTGGTGCTCAAACGCCACTTGCGCAGTCTCAAGGCAAAATGGTCCGGGCTCCCCTTAAGGATCGACATCCCGCGACGCCAACGGACGTAAGAAACAAAAAGGGTATCGAAAATGGGCACACCCAGAATAACCAACGGTGCGAGAACCCCCAGTCGATTGGATTGGGTATAACTCCCGATCATGGCTAGGGAGCCCAGCACACATCCCAAAAAGAGGCTTCCCGCGTCTCCTAGGTAGATCTTTGCGGGTTCGAAATTATATCGAAGGAATCCAGCCAACGCCCCTGCTGTGGAGGCAGCCATGATGGCGATGGCCGGACGATCGTTGACCCAAGCCACATAAAAGAGGACCAAGGCACAGAGGGCACCAACCCCGGTGGCCAGACCGTCCATGATGTCAATGAGATTGAAAGCATTGGTCAAGACCACAATCCACACCATGGAGAGGGAGAAGTTCAACCAATTGGGAACAAACTCTAGCTCCATATGCACCCCGGACTTGACGAGAACGAAGGCCGCCAGCGTCTCCCCCGCCAGCTTGACCCGAGGGGATAAGAAGCCGAAATCGTCGATCAATCCCAATAGGAGGACCAGAGTGCTTCCGAGAAGGAGTCCCAGAAGCTGTCGGTCGAAGGGAAAGGTCANACAAAGAGTTACCAACACGGCCAAATATACCGCCAGTCCTCCAAGATAGGGAATGGGTTCCCTGTGGTTCTTGAGTCTCCCATCAGGACGGTCCACCATCTGGAAGTGCAGGGCAGCGCTGCGCATGAGAGGGGTGAGATAGAGGGAGAGGAGCAAAGCCAGAGCGAACGACAGCCCGTAAAGGATCATGATCGAACCTTAACGTCGCTTATGGGGCCCTCGATCCCTTTGTGGGTTCTGACTCCGACCTGTAGACGTTTTCCTTCACCATCAGGGAGCCACAAGAACGAAGTCCCCACAGGTCTCCATTCACTCCATTCATCACGGCGGATCAGATAGGTCTCCAAATCCGGGGTAATGGTATATAAGCGAAGCAAGCACCCTTTGCCCCTGGAAGAGGGCCCGACCTCAATGTCCACACTGTTACCGGCCAGTACAACATTCGAGGATCGCTTACAAAGTCTGCTTCAGGGAGATCCGTCCGGGAATCACACGAAGAGATATCGACAACCGAAACAAAAGTTCCCTCGAGCCTCCTCATCCACCGAAGGCCGATAGGAAAGGCGTCGGGCAATTTGGTAAGGCCTGGAATTGAAGATCTCCTCCAATGTGTTCTCTTCCATATTTCCCATGGCTATCCGGGGAAGTCCCTCAGCGTACATGGCCTCCACGCGATAGAAACAGCAAGGGATTACATCGCCATCAAACAATACAACCCCCGAAAAATAGGGCCATAGGCAGTGCGGCAGGCGTCCCTTTGGTTTGGGTCGGGTTCGAGGACGATATTGTTCACTCCAGGGGACAAGGTCCCCTTTGGCGAAGGCAATGGAATCTACTCCGATTCTTCGGCAGAATTCCTCCACAGCAGCCTGTTCATGGAGATTATGTGGAAAGAGAAGCGATTGGACGATCACATAAGGACGCCTTTGTCCCAGACGATTCCGAATGGAAAGGAAACGACGAAGATTGTCCTTTACCCGCTCAATGTCCCCTCCCATGCGGGTCTGCCCGTAACTCTCCTGGGAGTAGCCATCCAGCGCCACAATGAGCGTCCCCAGCCCGCTTCCAACCAGATCGGCCAAGTACGATTCCGAAAGCTTTAGAGAAAAATTGGTAGTGAAGTAGGTATTCAGGCCCTTCCGGGCGGCATATCGGATCATTTCGGGGAGATCCTCATGGAGAAGGGGTTCCCCGAGGTAGTGGAGGGAGAGGACTATGGTCTTGCCGCCTACCTCATCGCAGAGCTTTCGGAAGAGCCCCATGGACATCTTCATGCCTGGATGAAAGGACTGTTTTGGCTCGAAGGACCTCGCATGAATGCAAATCCCGCATCGCAGTTGACACAGAGGCGTGACATCCACCTTCAAGATCACGGGATAGGCGCCGACGACGGGTTTCTTCAAAAGGTACGCCCGGAGGAGTTTGACCAGATTCCAGAGCTTGGCGGAGGTCAGATGAGAAACATAGAGGTGTTTCTTGTGGTAGACCACCCACAGGGGTCCCCGAATGAACGAGGGCACTCGGATCTCCCGCTCGGGCCGGGTGCCCAGGGGAAACCTTCCTCTCACGTTTTTCCTCCTCCCCTCGGGCCGCGCGCCCTCAGCAGGGAGGCGTAAAGATCCTTGTAGGCCCTGGCCGTCTGGTCCATTGATCGGTGGGCCTCTACCCACTCCCCCGCCCTCCTGGCCAAAGAAAGGGCCAGGGCCGGATCCCCAAGGAGGCGCCGGATGCCTTCTGCCAAGGCCCGCGCGTCCTTAGGAGGGACCAGCCATCCCGTCTCCCCATGCGTTACGAGCTCCCTCACGGCGGGGATGTCCGAGGCCAGCACCGGTGTCCCTGCGGCCATGGCTTCGAGGACAACGTTGGGACATCCCTCCCGGAAGGAAGGGAGCACCAGGAGGTCGAGACACTTCAGCACCCGGGGCACATCCCTCCGAGTGCCTAAAAAGCGAACCCGTTCCTGAAGATTCAGCCGTCGGACCTTTTCCTTCAGAGCCTTTTCGGAGGGTCCTTCCCCTCCGATCACCAGTCCTGCTCTCCACCCCCCTTCCTTCAGCAGGGAGATCGCCTCGAGGAGGTAGGAGATCCCCTTTACCCGGTCCTCCAAGCGTCCAAGATAGCCCACCCAGGGCAAGCCGCGGGAAAGACCCATCTCGTCTCGAATTTCCTCCCGGTCCCGATCCCCTCGAAACGACTCCAGGTCCACCCCGTTGGGAATCACCCATATCTTCCTCTCATCGAGCCCCAGGTGGTCCACGTCGAAGGATCGGACCGCCTCGGAGGGAACGACCATTCCGTCCGCCACCCAGAAGCAAAATCGATCTAGCAACCTATGATGGGATCTCATCCAGGAACGGACCTCCCGGTCGGACAATAACACTACCCGCACACCTGCCAGCCTCCCCACCAGGGCACCAACCCAATTGGCCCTGCTGGTATAGCACTGGAGGAGATCGACAGGGTTCGCCCGTAAAACAGAATAGAGCCCTACCACAAGCCTCGCGTCCCATCTCCCGNCCCCCCTCAATGGAATGACGCGGATGGAGCGGCTNCGGAACGCCCCGCTTAAGGGCCCATCCCCCTTGAGGCTACAAAGGAAGCATTCGTATTCCGGGCCCTGGATCCTCGGAAGGAGATGCAACAGTTGATTCTCCGTCCCTCCCACCGTCAGGCCTACGACCAAATGAAGAGTCCTGTAGGTACACTTCCTCGATTGTTTCCCCCTCATCTCTTCGAGATACCGCGTCGAGCCGGGCTTCAAAGGTTCACCCGTGATCCACCGCTAAGATACTTCCTTTTGAGATGAATCATTCGCGTCGAAATTCGGGTCCCCAGCATCCCGTCCATCAAGGATTGAAGGACCCCCAGGAAGCGCAGGGGGTTCTGCACAGGCCTTTCCAGCACGGCCTTAAGCAGGTAGGAGGTTCCTTTCTTCACGTCTCCTTCCATGTAGAGATAATGGGCCAGCCTGAGGTAATGCCTGGAGTAGATCTTCCGGCTTTGCCGCGGCCCGTATCGTTCAATTTCATCCTTGTGCTTGTGGAGGAAGCGGAGCGTGGCCCTCTCCGTGGCCGAGGCAGACGGAATTCCCTTTTTATAAATCTTTGCCAGAGGCCTCTCGAGATAGGCCATGCAATAGTATCGGGCCAGCCGCAGCAGCCAGTCCCAATCCTCCAGCCTTTCCAATCCCTCGTCGAGCTCACCCACGGAACTCAGACAGTCCCGCCGCAAAACCAAGGTCGAGCCGGGGCTGTAATCGCACGTCTCCAGCAACTGCCTCGACAGATCCTTCGGCGGACAACATACCAAGGTCTGTCCCACTTCCTCCACAAGGTAGAAAGCCGTGCAACTCAGCGCCCAACGACGAGGAAGGCGTTCCAAAAGCTCCAATTGCCTGTCCAGCTTCTCCGGAAGCCACTCATCGTCGGAGTCCAGAAACGCCACGTAATCCCCTCGGGCCTTCCTCAAACCCGAATTCCTTGCCGCCGCGGCACCGAGATTTCGAGGATGGGAGATCCTCACAATTCGGGGGTCCTGGAAGCTCTCCATGACTCCTGGTGTCCCGTCGGTGGAGCCATCATCTACCAACAGGATCTCTAGATCCTGGATCCCCTGGTTCAAGACGCTTTGAACCGCCCTCGCCAAGGTTTGAGCCCTGTTGTATGCGGGGATGATAACGCTGATTTTGGGCCGTTCCGCCAAGGAGGTTCACCTTTGCCCACTTAGGACCCTCGGGACCGAGCCCGTTGCTAGGCAGACGAGATAGGAGAGAAATGCAAGGGGCCAGGAGGGGTCAAATCGAAGCCCCTCTTTCATATGATGGAGCGCGTCTCGAAGCCGAAGGCCTCGAAACGATTCGAGAGCAAGTTCGGAACAGCTCCTCATGTACCAGGCCCTACAGTGAGCTTGGAGTTCCCAAGGGGCGTCGTCCTGTGCAAGGTAGTGGAGGGCGATCCTCTGGTATTCCCTCGCCTTCTCAATGCGAAAGGGGCTACGATTCTGAATCGTCATGGAGGCTCGATGCTGCCGATAGCGATAGACCACCCGATCCAGGATCCTGCAGTGCGGGCGGGCGAGCCAGAGGCGGATCAGAAAGTCCCGGTCTGCGGCGATCCGAAATTGCGTGTCAAAGAGACCCACTTTCTCATAGACCCGGCGGTGAAGGAAACGGGCGTTGGTCAAGGGGACCCCCAAAGTGAGGTTGAAGGGAGAAAGCCTCTTGTGCTCATTGGCATTATATCGAACAACCTCGCGCCGTGCGCCGTCCGGAGCCTCCCGGAAGACAACCGCCCCCCCGAAGACCCCCTCGATATGGGACTGGTCCTCAAAGAGTGAGGCGACTGCACCCAGCGCCCCCGCCTCGAGGAGATCGTCGCTGTTCAAAAGACCAATGACGTCTCCCCCTGCTTGTGCAATTCCCTTATTTAGGGCATCGTAGACCCCTTTGTCGGGCCCTTCAATGACGGTGAGATGAGGATAATCGGCCAGCAGTTCCATGGTTCCGTCCGTCGAACCCCCATCGACGATAATGTGTTCCACGTTAGGGTAGGATTGCCTTTGCACGCTCTCAATGGCCTCTCGAAGGAACGCTGCCCGATTCAAGGTGGGGGTGATAATGGAAAATTTCGGCCTCATGAATTCCTCTCTTGAAGCTGTGAGGGCTTCTCGACCGTCGCTCCTTTTTCTTCTCTCCACTCTTCCAAGATCTCCCGGTACCACCCCAAAAAGGCATCCACTTGATGGTCCAGGGTAAACCGTCTTCTTACATCGGATGCAGCATTGAGACCCAAGTGGATCCTTAGTTCCTCATCCTTGAGGAGCAGTTGTATGGCGGCCGCCATGGATTCCGGATCTCCTCCGGGTACCAAGATGCCTGTAGCATCCCGAACGCCATATCCATGATCTCCGGTCTTCCAAAGATCGCCCTCCAGCCCCTTGACCACCTCCGGGATTCCTCCCACAGCCGAAGCCACTCCAGGAGTCCCACAAGCAAGGGCCTCCACAATGGATCTCCCGAAGACCTCGGCCTTGGCAGCGTGAATGTATAGGTCCGAGGCCTGATAGTACAACGCCACCCTGTTAGGATCCCTCTCATAAGCCAAATGGCTCACGGTCACAGTGCCAAGCCTCTTGGGTGGACCTTCTTCTCCCAAGCAGAGAAAGAGAACCTTTTGATCCCTTGCCCTTGCGGACAGCATCCTGACTGCCTCCTCCATCACGACATAATCCTTCCACACATTGCTTCTCGTCAAATAGGAGGAAAACAGAAGGATCTTCTGTTCTGGAGGAAGGCCCAGTATTGACCTTGCTTCTCGTTTGTCCCTGGGATGAAAGATTCTTATATCCACTCCATTGGGGATGACACGATAATCCACAGCCNTCAGCATGGACTCTTTGACGCAATTCATCAGCCATTGGGAAGGTGTAGTAACGTAAAGTTTGCTTTGAGCGTAAATCCTTTTCTTTCTTAGCCAATTAGAGCTTGTACCATCCCTGAAAAGAGGAGGGGGAATCTTCAGGTCAGGACATTCACCGCAGCCTATCTTCCAACGGAGGCAATGGAAAAAATTTGCGCAATGGCCCGTCAGGAGCCAGGTGTCGTGTAGGTTAAGGATTACAGGAACTTTGAGGCTCAGCATCGGAAGAGAACTCAAGTCAAAATATCCTCCATGTAGGTTGTGGCAATGGACCACGTGGGGCCTCATTGGGGGAAGCTCCAAAAGCCCCCAGGATCCGGAAAAGTGAAAGTCCTCCCTCCCTCGCAGAAAATCGCGGAAAGAAGCAGGGCTCCCCAACCATCTCAGGACGATTCGCAACCTGCCCGCCCCTCTGATTCTCCCCACCAAGTGCTCCAAATTCCGACTAAGGGAGTCGATCGCCCTCCCCCATCGATCCTCTAGGCGATACTTCGGAATGGAAAAAATCCCCTCTTCGTTTCGGGTCTTTCTGCCAACAGCCAAAAAGCTCGTATGTCCTCTTTCCTGGTAAGCTCTATACAGCTGATACGCTGTCTGCTCGGCGCCGCCTCGAGCATCCGAGGGTGAAACTTGTAGGATGGTCAGGGGATTCTCCAGATCAAACTTCAAAGGCCTTCTTCAGTCGACGCCAGATGAAAAGAAAACGATCTACTATGGAGGAGCCGAAAAGTCTTCTCAACATTATCAGCAGGCGATGCCGTCCATAAGGCCCCACGGCCCACCAGATCACATAAACCGGATAGCTTCGCAGTAAAAACCGCTTAGCCCGATAAGAGGTGGAGTTCAGGAGGTCCTCCACGTCTTCCCTGTTCCGAAATGAAATTCCTACTCGTCCACTTTCAACGTCCTCCATGAGCTGGCAGATCGCCTCCGGATGATCTCCATGGAATCGCTGGATCCAGGAAGGAACATCCCGTGGAAGTCCAACGTTGAACGGGTTGGATAGAGCAAAGTAGTTTCTCTCCGCCCAATTGGTTAAGCCCTCGGTCTCCCTCCAGGGGAGATTCTCATAATAGAGGCATTTTTCTCTTACTTGCTTCGGAAATAGCATCGAATAATGGTAAAGATAGATACCCCTTCGGGCCATCTCGTTGGATGGAATGGGCCTGAGAGAACGGAGGTCCCTTCCCTTTTCATCCACCACGGTCGGGGGACGGTGCGAGATATAACGGCATCCGGGCCCCCATCGGAATAGGCGATGGAAATCTCCATGTCGTGTCCGTTGCTTATATGTGTGCACAGTGTATTCTGGACGGCCCCAGAAAGTATAAGTCTTGAATGAAACAGACGTCACTTCCGGTCGACGTTGAAGGATCTCCAGAACGGCCCGCATATCTTCCCAACGGTAAAACTCATCGATATCTACCTGCCAGAGATAGTCTCCCGTCGCCCGGATAGCATAGGCTTGGCTCATCTCGTCCTTTTCTTCCCAGCAGCCCTCTTTGGTAATAAGGACCACCTTATCTTCGGGGTCTTCCTCCTCTTTAAAACGGAAGAGGACCTCCAAGGTGCCGTCCGTTGAGTGACCTGTCTCGGAGGCAAGATGTCGTGCACTTTCCGTTGCCCCTTCAACGACGAGGATTTCATGGGCGAAAGGATAGAGTTGCCGGAGACAATAGCGGGTGAACGGTTCTCCGTTGAACACAATGATCCCGAAAGAAACTTTAAGAGAAAATTTCACAGGTAGGTTGAAAATAGCCTCTCGCTCGTTGGAGAGGGGAGGCTTTAGCCTCCCAAAAGGGGGACAACTGAAGTCGCCCCTCCCCGATAAAGACAAAGACCCCTCCATNTGGGCAAGCATTTTCATCCATCAAGGGTGCCACGCCCCCAAGAGCGGGGCATGGAGAGTTAGCCCTAAATTAGGGGGGAAAGTAATTTGATCCTCACTCATATGGGGCATGATCGAAGAAGCGATAGAAATTCTTGAAAAACCCCTCTGGACAAATCCACTCCAGCCAAAGACGTCGGCAGGCCATCTGAAGGTCCCTGAAGTCCTCTTCACTCAACCTTTCATGAAATTCAGCGAGTATCTCCGCTATCCGGTCCAGCTCTCCTTCAGGGACCCACACGCAATACTGCTTCCAGTCGATTATCTCTTCGTAAGGCAAAACACAATCTGTATCGATGAAAAGGGGGATCCTCCCACAGGAGAGTGTCTCGTATAAGCGATAAGAGAAGTTCCCCCCTCCGCGTGCGCAAAGGACGTAATCGCCGTCCAGCATGTTCTGTACGAACTCCCGTCGAACTGCCGCCGCCTTTACAGGATCCAGGCCACCAGGCCTCATGGCCCCTCCCCAATAATCCTTCCGAATGATGAAGTTGGTCTTCACACCGGGGGCACGGCGGAGCAAAGCGATGGCTCTGGATCGCACGGATTGGCCCGGATGTTTCTTCGCGGTCCTGCCGAGAAATCGCCTGGCCAAGACTTTTAGGGATGACCAATCCCCTGAACCGGAATATCCACAGTAACTAACCACCGGCTTAGATCCTTTGGATCGCAAAGGCAGCACTCCGTCACAAAATCTCTCCACGAGGTCCTCTGACCAAGCTGGCATTGCATGCTCGTTGGGCTTGCGGCGAGATCGATAAAAGGAAGTCCGGAAGACAACACCTTCCTTTACGTTGATTTCCTCATCCGAGTCGTTGTTGAAGAAAATCACCAGCGGTTTTCCATAAGCACAAGCCAATCGACCCAGTTCACCAGCGTCTTTCTGCCCCGGCTCCCATTCCTGAGGATATATGATCAGATCCGCCTCTTCCGCAGGGGTGATCTGGAAAAAACGCCCCCCCGTGCGAGTGTATTTATCGAACCGCCCCCTTTTGGGATGAGATGGAGGTTCAGGGACGCTTCCCCAAAAGGGATAAAGCATCACCACATGGGATCTTCCAGGAAGGAGGTACTTCTTGTCCGAGAAGATCCGAAGCACTCGTCTACTATCAGTCGATTTCACCCTTCTTAAAACCAGTATATTTTCTCAACAACCGGGCCATCTTTCCTTTCAGCCATGGGATCCCCTCTTTGCTCAAAAACCTATATTTGGGAGCCAAGGGNCGCCTTGTGAGATCGATATTGATCCCGGCCTGTCGACAATAGCGGACAGCTTCACGGTTCCACTTTCCCCGGACCACTGCCGTACAAAGATACAAGAGAGGCCAGGGTTCCCTCCTAGACACACTGAGAAACGGGGCCTCAATGGTATCGGCACGACGAGACCCCTTGATCTCGAGTTCCCACGGTGACTCCCCCTCTCGCAATAGCTCCAGCAAGATCTCTTTTTTCCAAATGGCCGCTTGGAGAGAGACACGATATCTCGCCCCGATCAAGATCTCACCCACCTCACTGTTGTCCTGGCAAGGAGTATCCGGCCCCGGGCTTGGGAAGAGTCGAAGGCAGCCAGCACCCTTCCGNTTCATATAAAGAAAAAGCTCATGAATCCTNTGTGAATTTACAGGACCTTTGAGGAAATAATCGTCAAGGAGCAACAACACGTAAGGTAATCGGATCTCCAACAAAGCTCTTCGCAGATTGGAGGACCAATCGAGGTCCTCACCCACAAGAATGGTTGAAACCCTAGGATCATTATATCTTTTACGATTCGCCACAAGGAAGGTAGGATAAGGGCAGTTCCCCCAATACTGAAAAAAGAAAAAGAAAAAAGGGGGCCAAAGATCGGAATACCCATCACAAGAGCTGACTACCACCGCCAACTCATCCGCATGGAAGCCCAACTCCTGATCAGCAGAGGAATTGAAAACCGGCTCCTCCATTCAAGGATCTCCCCTTCGGACACCTCGAGAGCAGGATTCACCAATTCAAATCCGACTCGTA